>ENA-ORUM01000035-ORUM01000035.1-human-gut-metagenome-genome-assembly--contig:-NODE-35-length-190835-cov-6.044638_pt1 | contig 190835 bp, 153 predicted proteins | sample MGYA00242083_ERZ509217 | MGnify/ENA primary metagenome ERZ509217 (study PRJEB26280, sample SAMEA2338831) | human gut metagenome | biome: human gut; feature: human-associated habitat; material: faeces...
TCTGGAGAAAGGGGCCTCTCCCCCTCCAATCTTTTCCTAGAAAGATTCCTCAACAACAAGATCCTCCAGCGGCTTGCGCTTGGTGTGCCGCTCGGAGGGGTGCGAATCTTCCGCCGGGTAACCGATGGCGAGGATGTATTCAGGCTCTGTCCCTTCGGGGATGCGGAATTGCTCGCGTATGGGCGCGGGATCGAAATGCATGAGCCAGCAGCTGCCCAAGCCCAGATCCGTCGCTTCCAAAAGCATGTGTGTCGCCGCTATCGCCGCGTCGGTGTCGGGCTTGCTCTTGCCGTCAAAGGGACGCACCCAGACTTCGGAAGCAACACTGCAGACGATGATCGCCAACGGGTAGCCTTTCACGTTGGTGCAGGCGGAAAGTTTTTTCAGCCTTTCAGGGTGCTGCACGACGAGGAACCTGAACGGCTGGGTATTTTTCGCCGTTGGAGCTACGCGCCCCGCCTCAAGGATGCGCTCAAGCTTTTCTGCCTCAACAGGTTTGGGGAGATACGAGCGGACGGCATATCTTTTTTGGGCAAGCGAAAGGAAATCGTTCATGGCAAACCTCCAAAGTTGTTTACCTGTACTATAGAGGTACGATTCATTCTTGCAAGTACGCACATTTTTATCCTATAGTTCCTAAAAAGATACTAAGGGGACGGCTTGCGGCATGAAGCAGATCAAACCGCAATACAACTGCTCGTTGGAACTGGCGATGGAACTGGTGGGCGGCAAATGGAAGCTCGTTCTTCTGTGGCACCTGCTGAGCGGAACCAAGCGGTTCAGCGAAATCAAGCGCAAGTTGGGGGACATCACCCAGAAGATGCTGACCCTCCAGCTCCGCGAACTGGAGGCTGCCGGGCTGCTTACCCGGACGGTTTATCCGGTCATCCCGCCCCATGTGGAATATTCGTTGACGGAGAGGGGGATGGAGCTCGCCCCGGTGCTGCGGGGCTTGTGCGCATGGTCGGGAAAATACGCCGTGGAGAAGGGCATTACGCTTGCCCCGCTGCCGCCCTCTAGGGACGGAAAGGATTTGCCCGGCGCGGCGGAATCTTTCCCGGAAGCTTGACTTTTGGGATAAAGATGGGTAACGCTCTGGGGCTTACAAATTGTGAAGTTCCTGCATCATGGAGAAGTTCATGTTCGAAAGTTTATCTGACAGGTTGTCCAGCGCGTTCCGCTCCCTGAGCGGCCGGGCGCAGCTCACCGAGGAAAATATCCGCGATGGCCTGCGCGAGGTGCGTCTTGCCCTGTTGGAAGCCGACGTCAACTTCAAGGTCGTCAAGGAGTTCGTGGAGCGTGTGCGTGAGCGCGTGCTCGGCCAGGAAGTCGAAAAAAGCCTGACCCCCACGCAGCAGCTCGTCAAAGCTGTGCATGACGAACTCGTTACCCTGCTCGGCGGCGAAACAACCGAACTGAACCTGCGCGGCGCGCAGCCCGGCGTCATCATGATGGTGGGCCTTCAGGGTTCCGGTAAGACCACATCGGCGGGCAAGCTCGCCAATCTCCTGCGCAAGCAGAAAATGCGGCCTTATCTCGTTCCCGTGGACGTGTACCGTCCCGCCGCCATCGATCAGCTCCGCACGCTCGCCCGGCAGCTCGACATCCCCTGCTTTGCTTCTTCGGCGGATATGAAGCCCGTGGATATTGTCCGCGCCGCGCTCGAAGACGCCAAAGAGAAGCAGTGCACCGTGGTCATCCTCGATACGGCGGGCCGCTTGCACATCGACGCCCCGCTCATGCAGGAGCTGGTGGACATCAAGTCCGCCGTACAGCCGCAGGAAATTTTGTTCGTGGCCGACGCCATGACCGGTCAGGATGCCGTGACCGTGGCCGAAGCCTTCAACAAGGATCTGGCCCTGACCGGCGTGGTCCTGACCAAGATGGACGGCGATGCCCGCGGCGGCGCGGCCCTGTCCATCAAGTCGGTGACGGGCGCTTCGGTCAAGTATGTCGGCGTCGGTGAAAAGCTTTCCGATCTCGAGGTGTTCCACCCCGAGCGCGTGGCGGGGCGTATTCTTGGCATGGGCGATATGCTCACGCTCATCGAAAAGGCGCAAAGCTCTTTCGAGGCGGAAGAAGCCGAAGCCATGGCCAAGAAGCTGCAAAAGGCCACGTTCGATTTTGAGGATTTCCGTACCCAGATGCGCCGCATGAAAAAGATCGGGTCGCTGGAAAATATCCTCAAGCTTATTCCCGGACTTGGCGGTCTGACCTCCAAGCTCGGCGATCTGAAGGCCCCGGAACAGGAGATGGCGCGCACTGAAGCCGTCATCAATTCCATGACCATGAAAGAGCGCCGGAATCCGGATCTCATCAACGGCAGCCGCCGGCAGCGCATCGCCGCCGGGTCCGGCACGACCGTGGCACAGGTCAATCAGGTCCTGCGCCAGTTTACCCAGATGCGCCAGATGATGCAGCAGGTGATGAACCCCAAAGCCAAGGGCGGCAGGCCGAAGATGCCTCCGTTGCCCAAAGGGATGGGGGGAATGGGCGGTATGCCCGGTATGGGAGGGCTCCCCGGTATGGGCGGCCTTTCCGGGATGGGTGGTTTGCCCGGTATAGGCGGACTCCCCGGCATGGGCGGTATGCCCGGTTTGCCCGGAGCTCCGGGCAGCGGTAAATCCGCCACGAAAAAGAAAAAGACGGAACGGCAGAAGCGCAAGAAAAAGCGTTGATCCTCTTCCGTTTGCGGGCCGCGTCGGCACCCGGTCGGTTATTCCCCGGCCGAAAGGCTGGTGGCGAGTTTCCGGCCCAGTCGTGCAGGTCGCAAGGCATTCCCCTTGTCCTTGAGCAACAACTTTATACGATACCAATAGGAGTGTTCCAATGTCCGTTAAACTGAGACTTACCCGCATGGGCAACAAGAAGCGTTCCTTCTTCCGCATCGTGGCCACCAACACCGCCAGCCGCCGTGACGGTCGCCCGCTGGAATTCCTCGGCTACTACAACCCGCAGGTCAGCCCCGCCGACATCAAGATCGACACCGACAAGGTGCAGAAGTGGATGGACCTCGGCGCCGAGATGAGCGACACCGTGCGTTCGCTCATGAAGCAGTATGCCAAGAAGGCCGACGCCTAGTTCGCCTTTCGGTTGTCTAGCTTTTCAGCGACCCGGTCGGCCTCTGCGGGTCGGCTCGGGTCGTTTGTCTTTTTTATGTTGCTGTGAAGAGAACGGTAAGCGCCCTTCTTTCCTCTACCCCGCATTTGCTGATGGGTGGAGAGGCTCCGCGTCAAAAATTCCGGCGGCACGCTTGGAGAACACATGTTTTCCCGAAAGCCTCTGCCGCTGAGAGCTGTTTTCCCTCACCGAACAGGACAGGTACGCTATGAAAGATTTTGTGGAATTTGTCGCCAAAGGGCTTGTGGACAAGCCTGAAGACGTGCAGGTCGTCGAGGTAGAAGGGGAACAGGGCGCCGTCCTTGAGTTGCGCGTCGCCAAGGAAGATCTCGGCAAGGTGATCGGCAAGCAGGGCCGGACCGCCCGTGCGCTCCGTACGCTGCTCGGCGCGGCCTCTTCCAAGGCCCATCGTCGCGTCATGCTGGAAATCGTGGAGTAGTTCGTGGCGGAACAGCGCAACATCCCGGCCGATCTGGTCGAAATAGGCACGCTCGCCCGTCCCCACGGCATCCGTGGCGAAATCCGCGTCAATTACTATGCCGACTCGTTGGAGCTCCTGCGCGGGGATGTGGTGTATCTTCAGGCCGGGAACAAGCCTCCCAGAAAGATGGAGATCGACACCGTCCGTATGCATCAGGGGACGCCGCTGATCCGGTTTGTCGAGGCCCCCGATCGCACGGCCGCCGAATTCCTGCGCGGGCAGACGCTTCTCATTCCCGAATCCGCGTTGCCCGAACTTGATGAGGACGAGGTGTATCTGCACGATATGCTCGGGCTTTCCGTGGTGCTTGACGCGACGGGGCAAAAGCTCGGCGTGCTGGATCACGTCCTTTTCCACGGAGAGCAGGAACTTTGGTCCATCCTCACGCCGGAAGGCAAGGAAATCCTGCTTCCCGCCGTGCCCGAATTTGTCGCGGACATCGATCTCGATACCGAGATCATCCGCATCACCCCGCCTGAAGGGTTGCTCGAACTCTATATGTAGCGCCTTCACCGCCGCTTACCGTACGCTCTCATCTCGCCGTTGAGAGCTGGCCATTTCCTCTAAGGGGATTTTTGGGCCGTGGGCATACCGTTTCAGTACGTCGGTGATCTAACGACACCAAAAGGCCGTCCGGAAGGGCGGCCTTTTCTGTTTTCAAGGGAAAGAAACGGCTCCGGTTTGATACGGGAGGTGTTCCACGAAAGAGTTTTTCAGCCGCCAGAATGGGGGCATCATGCTCTTTCGGCGCACTCCATAAGGATTTCCGCAACATCATCGGGGCGGTGGAGATGGACGTTGTGGCCGGAGGCGATTTCGACGACGCGCCAGAGGGGGAGCCTGCGGGCACGCTCCACAGAAAGGGCGATGGGGTGAAGCTTCACGGGCGTGCAGGAAACATAGGTTACGGGAACGCCGTTGCCCTGGGGGACACGGACGTCGATGCGATCGAAATAGGGCTTGATGGGCTGCGGGGTCATGTGGTCTCTGAACCATTCGCGCATGGCCTCGGTGGCGAAATGTCCCGGAGTCGGGGCGGGAATGCTGATCCCGCCGTCATGGCGCGCCCGGAGGACACGCTGCTCGGCTTCGTCGTTCGGGATCAGATCCATTGCGCATTCGCCGGGTTTGGGGACCATTGCGTCGAGATAGACGATATGGCGGAGGCATTGCGGGATGCGCTCGGCGACCGCCGTCAGGACAATCCCCGCGTAGCTGTGCCCCACAAGCACAACGTCTCGCAGGTCATTGTACTTGATCAGGTTGACCACATCCATGACGTGGGTTTCCAGCGTGATCCGGTCGGAAAGGAGATGGGAACGCTCGGCAAGCCCGGTGAGGCTCATGGGGAAAACCGTATGTCCGGCATTGCGGAGCCTGTCCGCCACCGGCTTCCAGCACCATGCCCCGCACCATGATCCGGGCACGAGAACAAAAGCCGGTTTCCGTCCCAAAAGCGTTTCCGTGGTATCCATTGCTGACCTGCCTGTAGAAGTTCGTTTCGCCTTTGAGAAGATGTACCAAGAACGGAGCTCCGGTCAACTGGTTTTCCCTGAGAAGCGCGGAGGGGCGGTATATTGTCATCTCGCTGGGCTGATGCTATGTTCGTTGAGCCGCGCTTATGCGCGGATTTTTTGCGGCGCGTTCTTTTTTTCGGCCTCTTTCCGGCCGCGTTTTCTTGTAAGGTGGGGTTTCATGAATAGTACGATGTGTACGGCGTTGTTGACGTTGCTTTCCATGACGCTTTTCGCCGGCAATTCAGTGCTGTGCCGTTTGGCGCTGCTTGAGTACAAAATGGAGCCCGTGACCTATACGGCGGTCCGTCTCATTTCCGGCGCGCTGATGCTGTGGCTGATCATGGCCGTGCGCCACAAGAACGTGTTCAAGTCCGGGACATGGCCCGGCGCGCTGTCCTTGTTTACCTATATGGCGTGTTTTTCGTGGGCCTATGTCGAGCTGCCCACCGCCGTGGGAACGCTGATCATCGCTGTGGCCGTGCAGACCACGATGATCGGTTTCGGATTCTTCTCCGGCGAGCGCCCGAGTAGGCAACAGGGCATCGGCATCGGCATTGCGCTGGTCGGCCTTGTCTTCCTGCTGTTGCCGGGATTGACCGCTCCGCCATTTTTCAGCTCCCTGATCATTTTTATATCCGGTGCGGCATGGGGCGTTTATTGCCTGTGCGGCAAAGGCGTGAGCGATCCCGCCGCATCGACCGCCGGAAACTTCATGAAGGCCGTTCCCTTCACCCTGCTCATGATGCTTTGCCTGCCTTCGCAGGTGAGTTTCGATAATCCCGGCATGTGGTACGCACTGGCGGCCGGCGCGCTGGCTTCCGCTAGCGGCTATGTGATTTGGTACATGGTTGTGGTCCGGTTCACGGTCACTGTTGCGGCTGTCGTCCAGTTGAGCGTTCCCGTGATCACCGCCATCGGCGGCGTGCTGTTCGTCAACGAACCCATTACGCTGCGCGTTGCCCTTAGTTCCGCGGCCATCCTTGGCGGCATTTTCTTTGCGACGGCATTTCGAAGAGGATAGGGCTGAGGAAAGAAGACCGGGGGCGTTTTTTACAAAAAACTCCTCCGGCCCCCCATCCTCAAAAAGATCGACTGGTGGAAGGCCGCGCGGCGGAAGTTCCGTAGGCTCGCTTCTTGAAAGGGCATTCCCGATATGGGGCTGTCTGTTTTTATGAGCATAATTCTATGCCCACCCATCATTTTCCTTCAATTCTTTAAAGAGGTTCTTAAAAGAAGAGCATCCGTATGCGGAGGCTCTTCTTTTTCTCTGATGGGCAACAATTTTCAAACCGGATATAATCGTCATGGGGGATTCGATAAAGTCGAAAGTCTTGGGAGAGGAGGGAGTGGGGTTTGGGGAGGGGAACCTTTCTCCAGAAAGGTTCCCCTCCCCAAACCCAATAGCTTCATTTACCCCATGACCCGATAACAAATAGCCGGGGCAAGGAGGAAATCGCTCTTGCGCATGGTTTCGACGGCCTTGCGGATGGCGGAAACCGAGGCTTCGTGGGTCATGAAGACGAGGGGCACGCCCGCTTCGCTCTGTCCCTTCTGGATTGCCTGCGCGATGCTGACGCCCTGATCGGAGAGCGCGCCGGAAAGGTCGCGCAGGACACCGGGATCGTCCTTGACCATGAAGCGCATGTAATAGGTGCTGCAGGCTTCTTCCGGGGGCAGGATGTCGGCTTGCGGGAGCACCTGTTTGACGAAGCCGGAGTTCAGTTTGTTGTTCTGGCGGGCGATGGAAATAAGGTCCCCGAGCACCGCGCTGGCCGTGGGCAGGCTGCCCGCGCCGAGTCCGTGCAGGAAGAGGGAGCCGACCGCATTGCCTTCCACGCGCACGGCGTTGTACGCGCCGCCCACGCGGGCAAGGAGATAGGTGTGGTTCACCAGCGTCGGGAAGACGCCCGCTTCGAGCTTGCCGTCACGCATCCGGGCGCGGCCGAGGAGCTTGATGCGGTAGCCGAACTCGCGGGCAAAGTCGATGTCCATCTTGTCGAGGTTGCGGATGCCTTCGATGGGCATTTTCGTATAGGGATAGTCCACGCCCCATGCAAGGCGGATAAGCAGCACGAGCTTGTGCGCGGTGTCGAACCCGTCGATGTCCAGCGTGGGATCGGCCTCGGCGTAGCCCTTTTCCTGCGCTTCGGCGAGGGCAGGGGCGAAGTTGACGCCCTTGCTGGTCATTTCCGAAAGGATATAGTTGCCGGTGCCGTTCAAAATGCCTTCGAGCGAAGTGATATGGTTCCCGGTAAGGCTTTCCTTCAGCGTCTGGACGATGGGGATGCCGCCCGCCACGCTGGCTTCATAGAGCAGAGTGGCGCCCTTTTCGTCGGCCAGCCGGAACAGGCTTTCGCCTTCTTCCGCGAGCAGGGCCTTGTTGGCGGTGACGACCTGTTTGCCCTTTGCGAGGCTGCGCGTGATGAGCTCCTTGGCCGTGTCGATGCCGCCCATCAGCTCGATGACCACGTCAATGTCGGGATCGTCGGCAAGGGTCATGGGATCGGTCGTCAGGCGCACGCCCTCCGGAAGATCGCGTTTACGGTTCGGATTGCGGACGGCGACAGCCTTCAGATAAAAGTCGCAGCCGGAGCGGGCCCGGATTTCTTCGGCGTTTTCGGACAGCAGGCGCACAAGGCCGCCGCCGACGGTTCCGAGTCCGGCCAGTCCGATATTCAGGGTCGTATTCATCAACAGATGTCCTTTTGGGCTGAAGTCTTCGCGGAAGGGACGGAAGTACCTGTCCGTAGCGTGAATTTGTATCTATAGTAGGGAACGGCGCCGTCTGTAAAGGGAGGGAAGCGCGCGGCGGCGGAGGCGGAAGCGAAAAAAGTCATGCTCCGCTTGGGGGTTCGTCTCTGGACGCCGAAAACGAATCGTGTTTTGATGGCGGGAGTCACACGGAGGAAAGAGCATTCATGAGCGGAAATACTTTCGGACGTCTTTTTCGTCTGACCACCTACGGGGAATCCCACGGCCCGGCGCTCGGCGGCGTCGTTGACGGTTGCCCGGCGGGCATCGCCCTCTCGGAGGAACTGCTCCAGAAGGAACTCGACCGGCGGCGTCCCGGCGGCGGCACGGCCGGGACCACGCGCAAGGAGCCGGACGCTGTCCGGTTGCTGTCCGGCGTTTTTGAAGGCGCGACCACGGGAACGCCCATCGGCTTCCAAATCGAGAACACCAACCAGCGCTCCGGCGATTACGGGCCGCTGGCGGCGGTCTGGCGTCCGGGGCACGCGGATATGACCTATGACGCCAAGTACGGCGTGCGCGACTTCCGGGGCGGGGGGCGTTCCTCGGCCCGCGAAACCGCCGCCCGTGTGGCCGGCGGGGCCATTGCCCGCGCGCTGCTCGCGGCGCAGGGGATTTCGGTGCGTTCCTGCACGTTGGAAATCGGCGGTATGCCCGCCCCGGCTTTTACGCCGGAAGACATGGCGGGCGCGGCGTCCCGTCCGTACTGCGCTCCGTGTGAGGCCGCCGTGGAGCCGTGGGAGGCGTTGGTCCGTACCGTACGCGGCGAGGGCGACACGCTCGGCGGCATCGTCCGGGTGGAGGTGCTCGGCGTGCCCTCCGGTCTGGGCGAACCCGTGTTCGATAAGCTGGATGCCGTGCTGGCGCAGGCGCTCATGAGCGTAGGGGCGGTCAAGGGCGTGGAGATCGGCGACGGTTTCGCTGCGGCCCGCAGCCGGGGGAGCTTCAATAACGACGCCTACCGTCCGGCCGGGGCCGGATCGACGCCGGGCAATCCCGCGACCAACCATTGCGGCGGTATCCTCGGCGGCATTTCGACCGGCCAGCCGCTGGTGATGACCGTGGCGATCAAACCCATCCCCTCCATCGCCAAGGAACAGCAAAGCGTGAACGCCGAAGGCAGCCCCGTATCCTTGCGTGTGGGCGGACGGCACGACATCTGCGCCATTCCGCGCGTCAATCCCGTGCTTGAGGCGATGGCCGCCTTGACCGTGGCCGACGCCCTGCTGCTGCAGCGGCGGATGGGGTAGGGCATGACGCAGCTTTCTCTTTCATCCCTCAATGATACGGTGGAATTGCAGGGCACGCTGGAGCGTGTGGTCTTCCATAATGAGGAAAACGGCTACACGGTGTTCCGGGTCAGGCCGGAAGGCAAGGACGAGGTGGATCTCGTCACCGTGGTCGGGCATATGGGCAGCCCGCAGGCGGGCGCGTCCCTGCGCATCAAGGGCCGGTGGGTGAACAACGCCCGCTTCGGCAGGCAGGTGCAGATGGATTCCTTTGAAAGCCTGCTCCCCGCCACCGCCGAGGGCATCAAGCTGTATCTGGCCTCCGGGCTGATCAAGGGCATCGGCAAGAGCATCGCGGCGCGCATCGTCAAGGCGTTCGGCGAAGACACGCTCAGGATTTTCGATGAGGAGCCGCAGCGTCTGCTGGAAATTTCCGGCATCACCCAGAAGAAGCTGGTGACCATCGTCGAGTGCTGGACCGAGCATCAGGGCGTGCGCAATCTGGTGCAGTTCCTCCAGCCGCACGATATAGGCGCTTCCTTCGCCGTCCGTATCTATAAGCATTACGGCCCGCAGGCGCTGTCCATCGTGCAGGAGAACCCCTACCGGCTGGCGATGGACATCAGGGGCATCGGCTTCCTGACGGCGGATGCGCTGGCGGCCAAGCTCGGCTTTGAAAGCGAGCACCCTTTGCGGATTCAGGCGGGCACGCTGTACACGCTGATGAAGCAGATCGACGACGGGCACGTCTATTATCCCCGCCGGGCCTTGGTGGAACAGACCTGTTCCCAGCTCGGCATTGCGGAAGAGTTCGTCGAGGAGGCCGTGGACTGCCTCGCCCGTGAGGAGCGGGTGGTGCTGGAGGAGCTCGACGACGAGATCGGCGTGTACCTGACCCGGTTCCATCATTACGAATCGAAGATTGCCTATTACCTGCGGCGTATCCTCGCCTCGCCGAAGTCAGTGCGGTTCCCAAAAGCCGACGAGGTGGTGGAGAAAGTCGTGTCCCGGCTCGGCATTACGCTGGCCGAGGAACAGCTTGAGGCCGTACGCACATCGGCGACGTCCAAAGTAATGGTCCTGACCGGCGGCCCCGGTACGGGCAAGACCACCATCCTGAACGCGATCATTCAGGTTTTCGCGGAAAACAAGGCCAAGATTTTGCTGGCCGCGCCCACGGGCCGGGCGGCGAAGCGCATGTCCGAGGCCATCGGCCGGGAAGCCCGCACGATCCACCGCCTGCTCGAATACACGCCCAAGGACGACGGGTTCGCCCGCAATGAGGATAACCCGCTGGCCTGCGGGCTGCTCGTGGTGGACGAGGCGTCCATGATGGACACCATGCTGGCTTACCACCTGCTCAAGGCGGCTCCGCTCGGCGCGACCATCGTGTTCGTGGGCGACGTGCATCAGCTCCCGTCCGTGGGGCCGGGCAATGTGCTCGGGGATCTCATCGCTTCCGGGGCCATGCCCGTGGTCGAGCTGGTGGAGGTGTTCCGGCAGGCGGCGGAAAGCGAAATCGTGTGCAACGCCCACCTGATCAACCGGGGCGAGCTGCCACGCCTCGAATCCTCAAAGGATCGTCTTTCCGATTTCTATTTCATGCGGCAGGACGATCCCGATCGCGCGGCGGACATCATCGTGGATTTGGTCAAGAACCACATCCCCCGCCGTTTCCAGCTTGATCCTTTCGATGAAATCCAGGTGCTTTCGCCCATGCACAAGGGCACCGTGGGCGCGGCGAACCTCAACCTGCGGCTTCAGCAGGCGCTCAATCCCGAAGGGGAGGCCCTGCAGCGCGGAGAGCGGCTCTACCGGCTCGGCGATAAGGTCATGCAGATCCGCAACAACTATGAGAAAGATGTGTACAACGGCGATATCGGGCGGGTTTCCAGTGTGGACGTACAGGAAAAATGCCTTGTTGTCCGGTATGATGACCGTTATGTCGGGTACGATTGGGAAGAACTCGACGAAATAGTGGCGGCCTACGCGATTTCCATTCACAAATCACAGGGTTCGGAATATCCTGCCGTCGTCATTCCGTTGATGACGCAGCACTATATGCTGCTGCAGCGGAATCTCATCTATACGGGGGTGACGCGGGGCAAGCGTCTCGTCGTACTGGTGGGAGAGCCCCGCGCTTTGGCGATGGCCGTTAAAAACAACCGGATGCAGAAGCGGTATACGTGGCTGGCCCGACGTTTGGGGGCGGCCCCGGAGGCCGCCGGTCCGCAAACTGAGGGTGAACGCACATGATGGTTTCTGGTGCCCGCAAGGGCTTTTGGGGTGTGCCGCCGTATGAAAGGCTCGGGGGGCGGGGCATTGTCTCTGTCCCCCAAATGGTGAAAGGGAGAAGCCTCCGTCTGATTGCTCTCGGCGTATTGCTGTGCTGCGCCCTTGCGCTCGGCGGCTGCGGCGGCGGACGCAAGGGCGGGAGCCTGCCTCCGGTCGAGTCCGGCAGCTTTGAAGGCCCGAAAGGGAGCATTGCGGATTTGCGGCGGTTGCCGCAGGATTTGCTGGTCTATGCCCGGCAGGGCAATCCGGACAAGCCCCTCATGTCGGCTGCGGAGCAGGCCCGGCAGGACGCCCGGTTCAACAGCCTGTTCTTTGGCCCGTGGGAGGCTGTACGCTCCTCCGTTTCCGCCTCCGAGGCGTTCGCCATTTTCGGCGGCCAGAAGAAGCGGAGCAAGGCGCGGGGATGGGCGGAAAACCTGTTGCCGTGGACGCAGGAGAATTGGGACAAGCTGACGGCGAACGCCGCTCGGGATGCGTACCCGTCCCGGTTCGACAAGGCGATTACCGTGCGGCCCACGGTGCTGCGCGAAGCGCCCACCCATAAGCCCCGGTTCGGGAACCCTGCCGAGGCCGGGGAGGGGTATCCCTTCGATATGTTCATGTACTCCACGCTTCCGGTGGGGATGCCGCTGCTTGTCGTGCATACCTCCGCCGATGGCGCATGGGTGTTCGTGGAGACGGGGCTCGTATCCGGCTGGGTTCCCACGGAGGATACGGCTGTGACGGACGCGCCGTTCCGCTCGCGCTACGAGAACGGGACGTATGCGGTCATCGTCCGTGACGACGTCCCGCTGGTGGACGAGCTGGGCCGTTATGTTACCACTGGGAGCCTCGGGACCATGTTGCCTCTGTCCGGCGGATCGGGATCCTCGCTGAGGCTGCTGGTCCCTGTGCGTGATCCGCAGGGCCGTGCCGTGGCCGTACCCGTGCGGGTGTCTCCCTCCGATGCGGTGCGCAAGCCCATTCCCCTGACGGCAAGGGCGGCGGCCGAGATCGGCAACCGCATGATGGGGCAGCCCTACGGCTGGGGCGGATACCTGTTCAACCGGGACTGCTCGCTGGCGATGAGGGATCTTTTCGTCCCTTTTGGGGTGTGGCTGCCACGCAACTCATCGGCGCAGGCCAAGGCATGGCAGTTCATCAGCTTCGTGAAGGCGTCCCCCTCGGGTAAAAAAAGCATCATCAAGGACGAAGGGGTTCCGTTCGCCACGCTGCTCTGGCTGCGCGGGCACATTACCTTATATATAGGGGAGTACAAGGGCGAGCCCGTTATGTTCCACAACGTCTGGGGCGTTCGTACCGATGACGGGAACGGCGAAGGCCGGCACATTATCGGGCGGGCCGTCGTCACCTCCCTCCAGCCCGGAGCTGAACTTCCCAACGTCCGCCGCGAGAATCTGATTCTTTCCCGGCTGCAGGGGATGAGCGTTCTGCGGTATGATTGAGGAATGCGGGGGAGAAGGCCCCGGAAGGGGTGCCCTTTCGCGGTCGCTCTTCCGTAAGGCGTTTCTTGAGAGCGTAACGTGGTTTCTTCTGTGACTTAATTTCTTGCCTTGGGGCAGGGCACATTGTTTTAAGAACGTCTGTTGAGGGCGAGGAAAAGCCGTTTCCCGTTTGGGAGGCGGCTTTTTTATTTGTGCCCGTACGTTTTTGTGCGCGGATGGCCCTTTTTGCAGTCCGCGCACAGCGTTGTGCGGTGGGGTGGGGAAGGGGCCTTCAGTGGGCAGAAGAGGCGGAGGGGCAGCGGGATTGCCGGATTCCCTTTCGTTCAGGCGATTGATTGGCCGTGCTCCCCTTTTGTTTGGGTGTTTTTTCGCAAGAGAGAAAGATTCGCTTTGCCCGAATGGAATCTTTTTTGCGGCTTCAGCGTGATTGTGGCGGGAGATCAGGCCATTTGAGCATGGTGTTTGGTTATCGGATGGTGGATTTTTTCAGAAATATTTCTGTATTCAGAAAATATTCTGATAGAATCATGTATTTTTCTGTTCATTGACGTTTTGTGTGGAGTGTTCTCCTCTAACATATTAGAATATCAGCTCTAGTCGAATATAATGCGTTGGCATGTCCTTTGCTGAACAAGAAATAGGAAAACACCGGATACTCCGGTTGCATAAGTGGCCTTTTCTTTCCTTTTTATTCAGTGAAGCCAAGGAGAAACCATGCTTGTTACAGAAACAGCTTGGGGAAAGCGCATCAAGACCGACGTGCTCATCCTCGGAACCGGCGCTTCAGGTGTCGGTGCAGCCCTGCGCGCGGCGGAACTTAAGGCCGACGTGCTCATGGTGGGGCAGGGGCGGCTGGAAAGCTCCGGCTGCCTCGGCGGCGGCAACGACCATTTCATGGCGGCGCTCGGCACCGACGAACCCAACGACACCCGCGAAGCCTTTGTCGGCTTCTTCATGAAGTCCGCTTTCGGCTATCGCGAAGCCCAGCTCAACCAGTGGTTCGACGCCATCAAGCCTTGCGTGAAAATCCTTGAGGAAGTCGATACGGAATTCCTGATCAAGGACGGCAAGCGGTATCGTTCCGTCGGCTTCGGCCAGCCCGGCGCGTGGTGGCTGCACATCACCAACGGCACGACCATCAAGCGGCATCTGGCCCGCCGCGTGCGCAAGTCCGGCGTCAACATCCTCGACGACTTCCACATCACCCGCCTGTTCGAGCGCGGCGGGCACATCATGGGCTGCATGGGCTTCAACGTCCTGACCCGCGAAGTATACGCCATCGAATGCAAAACCGCCATCTGTTCCCTCGGCTGGCACCCCCAGCGCCTGACCAACAACTCCACCGGCAACCCCTACAACTGCTGGCATATGCCGTACAACACCGGCAGCTATTTCGTCCTGCCCATGCAGATCGGCGCGTCGCTGGTCAATATCGACATCAGCGGCCGCGCGACGCTCATCCCCAAGGGTTGGGGCGCGCCCGGCATGAACGGCATCAACAACATGGGCGGCAAGGAAATCAACGCGCTCGGCGAACGGTTCATGTTCAAGTATGACCCGATGGGCGAAAACGGCAAGCGCCGCAATCAGGTCATGGGCACGTGGCAGGAACAGGTCGAGGGCAACGGTCCGCCGTTCTATATGGATATGACCCACTTCAGCGACGAGGACGTGCATCACCTCCAGTACGTGCTCATGCCCGCGGACAAGGAAACCTACCTTGATTACTGCGCGGCCCGCGGCATCGAGTTCAAGAAGGCTCCGTTGGAAGTGGAAGTTTCCGAAATGACGGTTTCCGGGATGCTCCTCGCCGACGATCGCTTGGAAACCACGGTGAAGGGCCTGTTCGCGGGCAGCAACTTTACGAGTTTCTCCGGCGCGATGTGCTGCGGCTACGTGGCGGCGTTCCATGCCGCGAACGATGCGGCGTCCACCGAGATGGGCGTCATCGACGACGCGGAAGCGCAGGCCGAACACGACCGAATCCTCGCCCCTTGGGAGCGCAAGGGAACCAACCTTCTGAAGTACAACGACTTTGAAGATCCCATCCGTCAGATCATGGACTACTACGCCAAGTACCGCCGGAACATGGCCGGTATGCGTCTCGCTCTCGAAAAGCTCGCCCTTGTGGAAAGCTACACGGATCGCGTCGTAGCCACCAACAACCACGAGCTGATGCGCCTGCACGAGGCGTTCGACCTGCTCGAACTGTGCCGGGCCCATCTGGAAGCCTGTCTCCAGCGCAAGGAAAGCGGGCGGGGCATGTACCAGCTCTCCGATTATCCCGAAAAGGACCCCGAACTCGCCAAGGGGCTGGTGCTCACCCGCAAGGACGGCGCGTTCCAGTTCGGCTGGACGGAGTGATCCCGCATCTTTCACAAGGAGAAACGACATGCCTCCGGTTTTTGATTCCAAGAAATGCGTCAAGTGTGGCCGCTGCGTGAAGGATTGCCCCGGCTACATTCTGGAACTGGATAAGGAACACGACGAAACGCCTCACGTCATCGAAGCATACAAGCGTGAGTGCTGGCATTGCGGCAACTGCCGCATCAGCTGCCCCCATCAGGCCGTTTCCTTTGAATTCCCCTTATACACCCTCGTTTAGGCGGAGCGGACATGAGCAAGCATACCGTTTTTGTGGAAGCCCCGCCGTTCGCCAAGTTCTCCGACGCCGAGATGCGCCGCCTGCTTGATGACGAACGCCTGGAAGTGCTGGACTGGCGCGGGAAGCGCGTGAACACGCCCGGCTTCGTTGAAGCGCTGGCCACCGCCGACATCGCCGTCACCGGCAACAGTCTGACCATCACCGACGAGCTGCTGGAAAAGCTCCCCAACCTCAAGCTGATCGCCAAGCTCGGCACCGGGCTGGACATGATCGACATCCCATCCGTGCTCCGGCGCGGCATCCTGCTTTGCAATACGCCCGGCGCGAACAGCGTGGCCGTGGCGGAACATACCTTCGCGTTGCTGCTCGGCTACCTGCGCAACGTGCCGCAGTGCGACAACGCCGTGCGGACCGGGCAGTGGGAAAAGACCCGGACCATGGGCGGTGAAATCTGCGGCAAGACCGTGGGCATCATCGGCCTCGGCAACATCGGGAGCCGCGTGGCTTCCCGGATGGCCGGGTTCGAAGCCCGCCTCCTCGGGACCGATCCCTGCTGGCCCGAAGCCCTTGCCGCCAAGTACGGCATCGAGCGCCGGGAACTGAACGAGCTGCTCGCCGAGTCGGACATCGTGTGCGTGCATTGCCCCCTCGACGAAACCACCGCCGGGTTCATCGGCAAGGCGGAACTGGCGCTCATGAAGCCCTCCGCGCTGCTCGTCAATATGGCCCGCGGCGGCATCGTGGACGAGGACGCCCTGTACGAAGCCCTGCGCGGCAAGGTCATCTCCGGCGCGATCATCGACGCCTATTCGCAGGAGCCGCTCACCGCTTCCCCGCTGTTCTCGCTGGACAACGTGATTCTGTCCCCGCACGCCGGGGCCTTCACTACGGATGCGCTCAAAGCCATGTCCCGCATGTCCGTTGACCAGTTGTTCCAATACGTGGACGGCGCCACGCCCGACAACCTCGTTACCGCGGAGTAAAGTCATGCCATCCTTTTTGAACGCCATGACGCGCCAAATCCCCAGTTCCAGCATCCATGCCGCCACCCAGAAGGCTGAAGCCTACCGGCGTGAAGGCAAGAAGGTGGTCATTTTCAGTATCGGCCGCCCCGACTTCGATACGCCCGCCCACATCAAGGAAGCCGCCAAGGCCGCGCTGGACAAGGGATACGTGCACTACACCCCAAACATGGGCATCCTGCCCTTGCGCGAAGCCGTCGCCGAGCACATCAAGCGGCAGACCGGCGTCAGCTATGACCCGAAGACCGAGGTCATGATCACCTGCGGCGGGCAGCAGGCCATCCTCCTGACCATGAAGGCCGTGCTTGAGCCCGGCGACGAAGTGCTGCTGCCGTCTCCCGGTTATGGCCTGTATTACAACTGTGCCGCCATCGCCGACGCGCAGGTTCGTGCCTATGCGCTCAAGGCCCCCGATTTCGGCTGGGGCGGCGCGGAAGCGGGCGAACGCACCAAGATGCTGTTCATCAACAGCCCGCACAACCCCACCGGCGCGGTTCTTTCCAAGGAAGAGCTCGGCCAGATCGCCGATTTCGCCAAGGCCAACAACTTGCTGGTGGTTTCCGACGAAGCCTATGACCGCTTGCTGTATGACGGCCTCGAACACCGTTCCATCGCGTCCGAACCGGGTATGCGCGACCGTACCGTCATCCTCGGCTCCTTCTCCAAGACCTATTCCATGACCGGCTGGCGCATCGGCTACCTTGCCGGCCCCGCCGAAGTCATCCGCGGCATGGCCCTGTTGCAGCAGAGCTTCGTGCTCTCCGTCAACAGCTTCGCGCAGTGGGGCGCCGTGGAAGCCATGACCGGCCCGCAGGATTGCGTTGAGGAAATGCGCCAGCAGTTCGACATCCGGCGCAAGGCCATGATGGAAGCCCTGTCCACCATACCCAACGTGTCCTTCGCGGCTCCCAAGGGCGCGTTCTACATCTACCTGAACCACGAGAAGACAGGGCTGGACCCCGTGCGGTTCTGTGCGAAGCTTCTCGACGACTACTATGTGGCCTGCGTGCCCGGTTCCGAATACGGGCCGTACGCGGGGTGCAACACCCGTCTTTCCTGCGCCACCGGGCTGGACGATTGTCTGGAAGGTGTCGACCGCATCCGGAAGATGGTCGCCTCACTGTAGTGTGAATGGGCCGGAGGGGCGGCCCCTCCGGCTCTGCTCCAAGGACAGGAACTGTATAACCCGACTGGAGACGCCATGAAGAGGACATTATTGACATTGACGTTGGCCGCGGCGCTGTGCCTTCCCGCTCTGTTCGCGCAGAAGAGTGCCGCCGAAGAACCCATCGTGCTGACTTTCAACCTTGGGATGCCGCCTATCCATCAGCGGTGGGTCAATGCCATCAAGCCTTGGTGCGACGAGCTCGAAAAGCGCAGCAACGGGCGCATCAAGATTGAACCCTATTTCGCCAACGCCCTTGGCAAGCGTTCCGACGCCATGGACTCCGTCCGCACCGGCATAGCGGACTTGGCCGAAGCGCCTTTCAGCTCCAACCCCGGCGCGTTCCCCTTCCATTCTCAGATTTTTTCCGCCGCCAACCCCAGTATGGCTCTCGGCAATGCCTATGAGATGCTGAGCGATTTCTATAAGGCCCATCCCGAAGTCCTGAAGAAGGAAATCAAGGGCGTCAAGCTCATGTTCATCCACGCCTACCCCGTGGGCGACTGTGTCATGACCAAGTCCGCGCCCATCCTGAAGCTCGACGACATCAAGGGCAAGAAGCTCGGCTTTGAAGGCGGCGGCCTGCGCTTTGAAACCATGCAGGCCCTCGGCGCTTCCGTGGTCGGCATGAACATGTCCGATCTGTATCAGGCCATGCAGGGCGGCATCATCGACGGTATCGTCATGGATTTCGATCCGCTGATTTCCCGGCGCTACGGTGAGGAAGTCAAGCACGTCACGCTGTTGAACATCACCGGAACCGCCTTTTATGTGGTCATGAATCAGGAACGCTACGACAGCCTGCCCGACGACCTCAAGGCCATCGTCGACGATATGTCCCAGAATTACGGCCCCAATCTTTTGGAAAAGTTCTGGGCTGAAAACGTGTACGGCAGCCTCGACAAGTGGATCAAGGAAATGGGCGGCACCGTCCATGTCCTGTCCGACGAGGATTATGCCCGCGCCGACAAACTGGCCGCCGTCCCGGCGCAGGCGTGGTTCAAGTCGCTCGACAAGGCCGGCTATCGGGGCGCCGAACTGGAGAAGACGTTCCACCAGTTGGAAGCCAAGTATTTCACGCCGTGGCGTCAGTCTGAAGCCTACCGTTACGTCAAGCAGCAGTAAGCCATCGGTTCCGAACGGCGGCGGGGGGTCCCCGCCGCCCAACCTCCCCAATCAAGGTCTGAACTTATGAGCAGCAACGCCATTGAAACGCCCCCGTTGGCCGCCCAGCTGGAATCGCTATCTGCCCTGATACGGCGCACGGAACCGTTTTGCCAGAGGATAAGCGCTGTCGGCATGTATATCTTTATGGGTCTGGTCATCCTGACCTTCGCGGATGTGCTTCTGCGCTATGTTATCGGATCGCCGATCAGCGGCAGCATCGAAATCACCGAAATGCTCATGTCCGTGGTGCTGTTTTCCTCCGTGGCCTATACCTATTGGAGGCGCGGACACGTCAGCATGGACATCGTGACCGGCAAGCTGAGCGAACTCAATAAGAACCGGCTTGGGGCCATCACCACGGTCTGGAGCCTTGCGGTCGTCTTTTTCTGCATAACCTGCATGGGCAAGTACGCCATGACCACCACCGACACCACCTCGGTATGGAACATGTCCTACAAGCCGTTCATCTGGTTCGCTGTGTTCGGATGCGTCCTGTTGTTCCTTGCCATGCTCAGCCATCTTTTGGATCAGCTTGTCGCCATTATCCGGGGCGGCGGGATGGGGTCGGCTTTCTTGATGCTCGGCATCGGCCTGCTCGGCGTGGCTCTGTCGGTTTGGGTGGCGGTCGAGCGTCTGCCCGGCATCAGCGCGCCCGCGCAGGGCGTCATCGGCATGGTGTATATGTTTACCATGTTTTTCTTGGGGATGCCCGTGGCCTTCGCGCTCATGGGGACCTCGCTCGTCTTCATCGCCAGCCTGCGCGGCCTGACGGCGGCTCTGAACCTGTTCGGGACGGCATGGTTCTCCACGTGCAGCAGTTACACGTGGGCGCCCCTGATGTTCTTTCTGCTGATGGGCTTCCTCTGTTTCTACAGCCGGTTCGGCGAAGACCTGTACCGCACGGCCCGCAACTGGTGCGGCCATTTCCGCGGCGGCCTCGCCATAGCCAGCGTGTGTGCCTGTACCGCCCTCGGCGCGGTGGTGGGCGACGCCTTGGTCGGCTGTATCGCCATGATGACCATCGCCCTGCCCGAAATGCGGCGGCACGGCTATGACGACAAGCTGGCCATCGGCACGCTGGCCTGTTCCGGCGGCATCGGCAGCCTCATCCCGCCGAGCTCTAATTTCATCATCTACGGCGTCCTTGCGGAACAGAGCATCGCCGACCTGTTCATCGCCGGCGTGTTCCCCGGCCTCGTGTGCATGGCCTGTTTCATCGTCGTCATCATGATCATGGTCTGGCGCAATCCCGAGCTGGCCCCCGCCTTGCCCCGCGTGCCCATGCATGAACGGCTCGTTTCGCTCAAGACCGGCCTGCCCATCATTATCATCTTCATCGTGGTCATCGGGGGCATCTACGCCGGCATGTTCACGGCCACGGAAGGCGGCGGCATCGGCGCGTTCACGACCGTGTTCCTCGCCCTCGTCATGGGCCGCCTGAGCTGGTCCATCGTCACCAGCGGCCTCAACGATACCGGCAAGACGATCAGCATGGCCTTTACAGTCCTCGGCGGCGCGGGCGTGTTCAGCTACTTCATGACCATGAGCAAGATCCCCATGATCCTCGCCGGCGTCATCGCCTCCATGAACATGCCGCCCATGGCCGTCATGTTCGCCATCATCGTGTGCATGAGCCTGCTCGGCTGTTTTATCCCGGCCATCCCACTGATGCTCATCTGTGTGCCCATCTTCCTGCCGCTCGCCGCGCTGTTCGGCTGGAACCTGATTTGGTTCGGCGTCATCATCAATATCCTCGTGACCATGGCCGGCATGACCCCGCCCTTTGGCGTCAGCCTGTTCGTCGCCAAGGAACTGGCGGATGTTCCGCTCTCGCTGGTGTACCGCTCCTCGATACCCTTCGTCCTTGCGTTCTTCCTGTGCCTCGGCTTCTGCATCGCCTTTGAGCCGCTGAGCACGTGGCTGCCCGCCATGATGCGGTAAGTGAAAGAGGGATCCCCGCATGGCGGGGGTTCCGTCCCCGGATGCTTTCGGGGAGGCGTTGCGGCGCTTTCCCCGGAAGCGAAACAAAAAGCGTGTCGTCGCGAAGCGCGAAAGACGTTGCCGTTCAAGAGGCGAAAAGGAGAACGCCATGAAGGTCCTCAGCCTGCTCCCCCGTTCCCGGTTTACGGAATCCGGTATGACCCTTCCGGAAACCCTTTCTCTGCATTTTTTGCCTCCCAACGGCAGCCACGTCCTGATCGCGGCGGCCGAGAGCGCGCAGGCGCTTCTGCTCCCGCCGTCCCAGCCGTATGTGGACGCCTTCTGCCTCGAACGGATGCCGTCCATCCGCTTCATCCAGACTACGGGCGCTGGCTTTGATTCCGTTGACCACCTCACGGCGGCGGAGCTCGGTATTCCGGTATCGAATTCGCCGAACATGAACGCGTCCTCGGTCGCGGAATACGTGATGGCCGCCATCGTGAACCTCCAGCGCGGCCTCGCATGGGCCGACGGGGAAATCCGCCGCGGACGCTATGCGGCTTCGCGTGCCGAACTTTTGGAGCAGGGCGGCCTTGAGCTGCGCGGATGCCGGATCGGGCTGTTCGGGCTCGGCAATATCGGGCGCGCGGTCGTCCCGCTCGCCAAGGCTTTTGGGTGTTCCGTGGCCGCTTGCGACGCCTTCTGGCCTGAAGAGTTCGCGGCTGAAAACGGGGTCGAGCGTATGGATGTGGCGGAGCTGTTCGCCGAGTGCGACGTGGTTTCCCTGCATTGCCCGCTCAACGGCAGTACCCGCAACCTTGTGGATTACAACCTGCTTTCGTCCATGAAGCCCCATGCCCTGTTGATCAACGCGGCCCGGAGCGGTGTGGTGGTGGAAGCGGATCTCGCCCGTATCCTCGCGGAAGGGCGGATACGCGGCGCGGCGCTCGACTGCTTTGCGGACGACGGGCGCGCCGAAAATCCTTTCTTGTCCATTCCCGCCGAACGCGTCCTGCTGACGCCGCATCTCGCGGGCGTAACCCGCGCCGCGTTCGGACGGATGCTCTCTCAGGCGCTTGAAAACTTGGAGCGTGTGCTCGTTCATGGCCAGCCGCCCCGTTTCGTGGTGAACGGCGTGTTGGCCGACTATTCCGATTAGCTTTGCGCGGCTGACGTCCCCTTTGTGGGCCGGTGTCTCGCTGTTTGTTCCCTCCTTTTGGGGGAGGGTAGGAGCTTTGTACTCTTTGTTAAGATAAAATAATTAATAAAAACAATAAGTTACAAAGAAAGTTTTTGTCCAGGCCCCGTCGCCCGAATCGTTTTGGACGGTGGGGGAAGGGACGCAGGGAGGAGGGCGGAACGCCGTTCTCAAAGAGCATTCCTTTTCCCGTATTCCCGCTTTCTTCCACAGGAGCCTTTTCATGCTGCAACATTTTTCGGAACTGATCGACAAGGTGAAGGCCATGCCCCGGACAGTGGTGTGCGTGGCGAACGCGGACAGTGAAACCGTGGAAGCCGCGCGCATGGCTCTGGATAAAGGGCTGGCCGACGTTATCCTGTACGGTGATGAGGCGGTTGTACGCCCGTTGGTTGAACAGGCGGGCATCGAAGGCCGGGCCGAACTCCGCCATGCCGCCGATCCCGCGACGGCGCTGCGGGAGGCCGTGCGCTCGGTGCGCGGCGGGGAATCCGGGGTACTCATGAAGGGGATGCTCAACTCTTCGGACTTCCTGCGCGGTGTGCTGAACAAGGAAGAAGGGCTGCGCACGGGCCGGAGGCTGTCGCACATCGCCGCCGTGGAACTGCCGGGCTATCACAAGCTCATTTACAGTACCGACGGCGGGATGAACATCAATCCCGACCTTGCCGCCAAGAAGGACATCCTCGCCAACGCGCTGCTGGCTCTGCGCTCGTGGGGCTACGAATGCCCCAAGGTCGCCTGCCTCGCCGCCAACGAGCGCGTCGATCCGCATAATCCCGCGACCATCGACGCCGCCGGGCTGGTCGAGGCATGGGAACGGGGCGAGTTCCCCACGCAATGCATCGTTGAAGGCCCCATTGCCATGGATGTGGCCCTGAACCGCGAATCCGCCCTGCACAAGGGCATCGAAAGCCGGGTTTCCGGCGACGCCGATATTTTCCTCATGCCGATCATGGAAGTGGGCAACGTGGCGATCAAGGGGCTGCTGCACTTCCTCAAGGGCAGTCAGGTGGCCGGGCTCATCCTCGGGGCAGCCGCGCCCGTGGTCATGACTTCGCGCTCGGAGCCGCCGTCCGCCAAACTGTATGCCACCGCGTTGGGATGCCTCGCCGCCCGGAACGCCTAATTGCCTGTGAGGTCAGCATGTTTCGCATTCTTGTGATCAACCCGGGGTCCACCTCGACCAAAATCGCCGTGTACGAGGACGAGGCCCCGCTGTTTGTGGAAAGCCGCGACCACGATACCGCCAAACTGTCCCCGGCGGTCATGGAGCAGTTTGAGCTGCGCCACCGTCTGCTGCTCGACGTATTGACGGAAAAAGGCATTGATCCCGCGTCCCTGCACGCCTGTGTGGGGCGGGGTGGGCTGCTGCCGCCGGTGCGTTCCGGGGCGTATCGTGTCAATGATGCCATGCTCGACGTGCTGCGCCACCGTCCGGTCATGCAACATGCCTCAAACCTTGGGGCCGTGCTTGCGGACGCTGTGGCGAGGCCGCTCGGCATCCCGGCGTTCATCTATGATCCCGTCACCGTGGACGAAATGGATCCCATCGCCCGCATCACCGGGTTTTCGTCCATAGAGCGCAAGAGCGTGGGGCACATGCTCAACATGCGGGCCTGCGCGTTGCGCTACGCCACGCAGAACAATGCGAAATACCCCGAGCTATCTTTGATTGTCGCGCACATGGGCGGGGGGATCACCCTTTCCCTGCATGTGGGCGGGCGTGTCGTGGATATGATTTCCGACGATGAAGGGCCGTTCGCGCCCGAGCGTTCCGGCGGCTTGCCGTGCTTCCAGCTTGCGGAAATGGCGACGCAGGACGGCGTCACCTTCCCCGAGATGATGCGCCGGATGCAGCGGAAGGGGGGGCTGATGGACTGGTTCGGGACGTCCGACGCGCGGGAAATCGAGCGCCGCATCCACGAGGGTGACGGGAAGGCCGCGCTGGTTTACGAGGCCATGGCCCACAATCTGGCGAAAAATATCGGCAAGCTCGCCGTGGTGACGCGGGGCCGCCTCGACGCCATCCTGCTTACGGGCGGCGTCGCCCGCTCCCGGATGCTCACGGACTGGGTGGCGGAGCGTGTGTCCTTCCTCGCTCCGGTGCATGTGCTGCCCGGCGAAAACGAGATGGAATCCCTCGCCCTCGGCGTGCTGCGCGTCCTGCGCGGCGAAGAAGAAGCGCATACCTTTGCGGAGCGGACGGAGGCATCATGAAAACGCCGAGCCGTCTGATCATCCTGTTGGCGGGGCTTGTGCTGTGCACGGTCTGCGGCGTTCTGTATGCGTGGTCGATTTTCGTGGTCCCGTTGGAACAGGCTTTTGGTTGGCAGCGTCCCGAGACGTCCCTGACCTTCACTTTCATGATCACCTTCTTCTCACTCGGCATGTTCGCCGGGGGAAAGCTTCTCCGGTTCGGGCCCGCCCGTGCGGTGCAGATCGGCGGCGCGTTGCTGTGCGTCGGGCTGCTGTGGGCGTCGCGCATCGACTCCGTGATCGGCCTCTACCTCAGCTACGGGGTGGTGTCCGGGTTCGGCATCGGCATCGTGAACCTTGTCCCCGCCGCCGTATGCCTGCGCTGGTATCCTGAGCGCAAGGGGCTGGTGAGCGGCCTGCTGACGATGGCCCTTGCGCTCGGCACGCTCCTGTTCGGGACGGTCGGCGCGGGCTGGCTCATCGGCAAGGTGGGCGTTTCCAGCACGTTCATGGCGCTGGCGGTGCTCTTCCTTGGCATCATTGTGCTCGGCTCGCTGTTCCTGCGTATGCCCGAAGCGGCTCCCGGCAAGGAAGAGGGCGACGGCGTCGGCCTGCGGGACATGCTCCATACGCCGTCCTACTGGATGATCTGGGGCTGGATGCTGACGATCCAGATTGGCGGGCTGATGCTCATCGGGCACATCGTTCCCTATGCGCTGGAATGCGGGCTGACCGCGGCTCAGGCCGGGCTCGGCATGGGCGTGTACGCGATAGCGAACGGCGTGGGCCGGTTGTTCTTCGGATACGTCCACGATCGGTTCGGCCGGGCGTGGGGCATGGGGCTGGACGCCGTGTTCATGGGATGCGGGCTGGTGCTGCTGGCGGCGCTGCCGTCCCGGTTCGGCATGGCGGGCTTCCTGATTGCGGCGGTTCCGGTGGCACTGGCGTTCGGCGGGACCATTCCCCAGCTTGCGGCCTTGATCATGGCCTTTTTCGGGCCGCGCCACTTCGGGGTGAACTACGGGTTCAGCACGAGCCCGCTCATGGTCGCCTCGGTGTGCGGGCCGTTCATCGGCGGCCTGATCCGGGCATGGTCCGGAGATTACCTCGTGGCCCTTTATGTGGCTGCGGCCATAACCCTGCTGGGCGTCGCCCCGGCGGTTGTGCTCAGGGAAAAGGCCCATAAGAGAGAATCGGTTGCACGGGAGGGCTGCCCTTCCCCCGCCTCCCTTTCTTCTCAGAATGGTTGATGGGTGGAAGGAGGTCGGCGGCGAAGGCCTCCGCGCCTCGAAAGGGCGCAGGCAGCCGCAGGCGGAACCCCATAACACTATGTATGGAATCAACACGATAAAGGAGACGTTATGTCAGTGCTTCTCGAACGTGAAATCGGCAAAAAGGCGTTGCTCATGGGCAACGAGGCGCTCGTGCGGGGCGCGTATGAAGCCGGGCTCGACTACGCGAGCTGCTATCCCGGCACCCCTTCCTCGGAAGTGAGCAACCTGCTGTACGAATTGCAGGGCGCGGGCGGTTTCCGCATGGATTTCGCCACCAACGAGAAAGTGGCGATGGAAGCCGTTGCGGGCGCGTCCATGGGCGGCCTGAACTGTCTGACCGCCATGAAGCACGTCGGCCTCAACGTAGCCTCCGATCCGCTCGGCACGTTGACGTATCTCGGCGTCCGCGGGAGCCTCGTGGTGTACAGCGCCGACGACCCGAGCATGTTCTCCAGCCAGAACGAGCAGGATAATCGGCAGTATGCCCGCCTGTTCGGGCTTCCCTGCTTCGAACCCGCCACCGCGCAGGAAATGAAGGATATGACCGTGGCGGCGTTCGCACTTTCGGCGCAAATGGGGATGCCCGTGATGGTTCGGGCGACTACCCGCGTGGCGCACAGCCGCGGCGTGGTGGAGCTTGGCGACATCCGTCCCAAGGCCGGGCCGCGCCACTATGAAAAGGATTACGCGTTCGTGCCGCTGCCGGGCAATGCCGTGCGCCATCACAAGCGTCTGGTCGAGCGTATGCGCAGCCTGGTTCCGGTGAGCGACGCCAGCCCGTTCAACCGTGTGGAAGGCCCGGCGGATACGCGCCTCGGCGTGGTCGCCAGCAGTGCCGCGGTCAACTATGTGCTTGATGCCGTGAAGGAATGCGGCCTTTCGGATACCGTGGGCGTGTTCCGCCTCGGCATGGCGTGGCCTCTGCCTGAAAACGCCCTGCTGGAATTCCTGCGCGGCAAGGATACGGTGCTTGTGCTTGAGGAGCTGGAGCCGCTGGTTGAGGAAGCCCTCCGCGCGATGGCGCAGAAGAACGGCCTTACCCTGACCATCCTCGGCAAGGGGACCGCCGACCTTTCCACGCTGTACGAATATACCCCCGCCCGTGTGAGCGCCGCCGTAGCCGAAGCCTTCGGCGTCGCCGACGTGACCCCCGCGCCGCTGGATCTCACGGATGCCCCGCAGCTGGTCAACCGTCCTCCGTCCCTGTGCGCGGGCTGCCCTCACCGCATGTCCTACTATGGCGTGAAACTCGGCTGCGAAGGCCGGGACGTCATCTTCGCCACGGACATCGGGTGTTACTCCCTCGGATTCATGCCGCCTCTGCGCATGGCCGACATCGGCGTGTGCATGGGCGCGGCGGCCTCCATGCCCGCCGGTCTGGAACTGGCGGTGGGGCCGGAACAGCGCATCGTCGGCTTCATCGGCGACAGCACGCTGTTCCACTCCGGTTTGACCGGGATCGCCAACGCCGTCTACAACCACCACCGTTTCGTGCTTGTCGTCCTCGACAACATGGTTACGGCCATGACCGGGCATCAGCCCTCTCCGGGCCGCGACGCGTCCCTGCCGCAGGCTCCGGGCACGCCTCCGCTGACCAGCATCGACATGGAAGCCGTCATCAGGGCGCTCGGCGTGGAGCACATCCAGACCGTCCGGCCCACCAACCTTAAGAAGGTGGCGGAAGCGACCCGCGCCGCGCTGGATCACGACGGCGTTTCCGTGATCATCTGCCGCGAACCCTGCCCGCTGCACATGCGCCGCCTGTCCAAGGCTAAGAAACCCGTGTTCGGCATCGACGGGGAACGCTGCGTCAACTGCCATACCTGTGTGGACACGTTCGGCTGTCCGGCCTTCCAGCTTCGGGACGGCAAGGTGTCCATCGATCCCGTCCAGTGCATCGGCTGCGCCGTATGTGCCCAAGTTTGCCCGAACAATGCGATCCGTCCCCAAAAATAAGTAAGGAGCCGTCATGAATACCTTGAGAATCTATATTGTGGGCGTGGGAGGGCAAGGCAACGTGCTGGCCTCCAAAATGATCGGCGAGGCCGCTCTGAGCATGGGCGTGCCCGTCCTCATGAGCGAAACCCACGGCATGGCCCAGCGCGGCGGCGTGGTGGAGTCCACGGTCGTGCTCGGCGGCGCGCAGAGCCCCACCATTTCCGACAACTGCGCGGACATCCTGCTGGCCTTCGAGCCGATGGAAGCCGTGCGCGCCCTGAGCAAGGCCAATGCCGACACCATCGTGATCACCAACACCGCGCCTGTAGTGCCGTTCATTCCCGGCGGTTCGGCGGCATATCCCCCCGTCGATGAGCTGCTTGCCTGCCTGCGCGCCAAAGTGGGCCGCGTGATCGCGTTCGACGCCCGCAAGGAATCGCTGGAAGCGGGCAACCCGCTCGGCCTGAACATGGTCATGCTCGGTGCGCTGTACGGGGCCGCGGACATGCCGCTTACGAAGGAGAGCCAGATGGAGGCGATCCGCAAGAACGGCAAGCCCGCCTTTGTGGAAAGCAACCTGAACTGCTTCGAGCGCGGTTTCAAGGCCGCTTCCGAGGAAACGGCGAAGGACTGATCCGCTCTGTAAAATCCGCCGGGGGGAGGCTCTCCTCCCGGCTTTCACGAGATGTGTTGCGGGTGGTCTTTGATCGTCCGGCTGCGTTTTCCGCCTGAAGGTTCGCTGTCCGGCATTACACGGGGCGACCGGCACAAGCCGGGAACCTCCCGGCTTTACGGGTCGGTATCCTTGATGTGGCTATTGGGCGGCCGGCACGGGCCGGAAAACACTGGAACCCTAGAATCCCGCAACACCTCGCCTGAAGAGAAGAGGGCGGAATTTTTCCCGCCTGAGCAAGTAAAGGAAAGGCTATGCCGCCAGTTGAAACGCTAGGGGCTTTTTTTGTTGCATCGGTGGTCATGGGGCTCGCCCCCGGACCGGACATCCTTTTTGTGCTGACGCAATCGGCGCTGTACGGCGCGCGTGCGGGGTTCGCCACGACCTGCGGGCTGATCACCGGTCTGTTCGTACATATCACCGCCGTATCGCTTGGGGTCGCCGCTCTGTTCCAGAGTTCGGAAACGGCGTTCAATATGCTGAAATTCGCGGGGGCCGCCTATCTGCTGTATCTGGCGTGGCTCTCTTTCCGCAGCGGAACCTCAAAGGCTTCACTCCAGAAGGCGCAATTCCCCGGATACGGCACGCTGTACCGGAGAGGGGTGATCATGAACATCACCAACCCCAAGGTGACGCTGTTCTTCCTTGCTTTCCTGCCTCAGTTCGCCGATCCCGCGCGGGGCGGCCTTACGGCGCAGATCATTGTCCTTGGCGCGCTGTTCCAGCTTGCCACGCTGCTGGTCTTTGGTTGCGTGTCACTGCTTGCGGGACGGGTCGCCGGGCGTTTCAACAGTTCCGTCAAGGGGCAGCTGTTCCTGAACCGTGCCGCCGGTTGCGTTTTCACCGGGCTGGCGGTCATGCTGCTTGTCTCTTCCCGTTGATCGCTCCCCCGATACTTCCCCCCCATACCCCGGCGGCCTTCCGTAAAGGAAGATACCCCTTCCGCTACAAAGACCCCTTTCATGGAGGGCCGCCGGGCAACTTCCCCGTTCCAGCCAAAAGGCGGGAAGCATCCTCCTGCTGAGAAGATTGCCTTCCGCCCTGATTGCCTTGCCGCTCGTGTCATGGAAGGTATCCCCGCATCACGGAAGCGGTTCCCGTGCCTTGCCTCAACTTTTTTAGGCCTCGGGAACAATGCCCGCGCAAGCCGTCCGGGTCAGCGGTACCGCAACGACTGGATCTGCTCCCATGTGACGCCTTGCGATTTGAGATACTTGTTGAGCCGGGTCGTATCGTCGGCATGTTTTTTTCGGCCACGCGAAACGCCGAACAGTTTACGTCCGGCCTCCGTGCGTGTGGAGCAGTCACAGCATACCCTGATGACGTTTTCCAGCTGTATCTTGTCGAACAGATCCATCTGATCAAGCTGGGAGGGGGTGAACAGCCTTGACAGCAGCGGGACCCCCTGTTTCGGGGCGGGAAGCTCGGCGAGGGCCGGGGTATGCCATATCGCACGCAGCCGGATGATCTCCTCCTCCACAAGCTCCTCGTTGATGATGCCGCCGAGGGCGTAGCTCTGCATCCGTTCGATGGACGAGGACAAGTCGCGGAAGTTCCCCGGCCAGATGGCTTCGGGCGACATGGCGAAGTTCAGATAGCGTTCCCGCGCTTCGGGCAGGAAATCCGCCTTGAAGCCTTTCAGCCGCGTGTGGCGGTCAAGTTCGTAGTTGATGTTCGGCTCGATGTCCTCCAACCGTTCCCTGAGTGCGGGAAGCCGGAAATGCCACATGTTGATGCGTGACAACAAGTCGAGGCGGAAGCGCCCCTGCCGGACTTCTTCGGCAAGATCCCGGTTCGTGCCGCAGATAAGCTGAAAGTCGCTGTGTACCGGCGTATCCGATCCGAAGGGGTAGAATTTTTTCTCTTCGATGGCCTTGAGGAGGATCACCTGTATCTGGAGCGGGATCTCCGCGATTTCGTCAAGGAAGAGGATGCCTTCATGCGCCGTCTTGAGCAGCCCCTGACGCACCGTCGTCGCGCCGGTAAAGGAGCCGCGCACATGGCCGAACAGGTTGGAAAGCACGCTTTCGCCCTGCAGTGTCGCGCAGTTCACTTCGACGAAGGAACCCGGGACTAGTCCTTTATTGTAGCGGAGTTCGTAAATTTTTCTGGCAAGATGGGATTTGCCGGAGCCGGTGGGGCCGGAAAGCAGGACGGGCGCGGTGGAGTGGGTGGCCACATGCTCCATTTCTTCGATCAGCTTGTTGAATACGGGGTTTCGGGTTTCGATGCACGACTTGAGGAATGTCTGGGCCGCGACATTGCGTTTTTCCGAATCCGCGATGCTGGCGATCCACTTGCGGATATCCCCCTCGTAGATCTCCATGATGATGTCGCCCGGCTTTTCCGGGTTGGGGGCCAGACGGAGCATCTGGAAGGGCAGGCGCTTGAAGTGGAACAGCATGATCAGCATGAGCGCATGTTGGAACAGGTTGCCCGGCCCCAGATGAAAAAAATACCGCTCGTTGCTCAGATCGAAGCGGTATTGTTCAAAGTAGGCGCTGAACACCTTGTAGGCCGGGGCGATGTCCTCGTAGGTGAGCACGCCGTTGAGGTTGGTGATCACGGGGACAATCTCGGTCTCCGGGCAGACGTTGTTCATGTCCTTGACCAGCGTGGGGACGATGTGCCGGTACAGGTGGCTGATGAAGAAATACAGCCTGTCCACCTTGAAGTCGTGAATGCGCAGCAGCTCCAGCAGAGGGCGCCAGCGGTCTTTCCGATCTTCGCCGGTGTACATATCTAGATGGGAAACCGTGCTGAATACGATGGAACGCATGTGCCCTCCCGCCCGGATACGGAGTTTCCCCTTTGGTTACCAGCACGTGGGCGTGCTGTCCATCCCTTTGGTATTCAAGGCGGATATGAATCGGGTTCAAAGAGGTCCCGTCTGGTCGGAGCGGAAACGGCAATAAGCTGATGTTCGTACTCTTCCCAACGGAGAAGCGCCCTCCGCTCCAGCGGAGCCGAAGGCGCATGCCCCTCACAAGGCGTTTCGCCATAGGGGGCGCGGTACGGCGACCCTACATGACCCCGGCAAGAGCCTTGAGGAGGCGTTCGGCATCGTCGGCCTTGGGGAAAGTGGGCAGGGGCATGAGGATGCCGAGCCCTTCCGTGGCTTCGTGGAATTCGTCGGGGTCCATGTCGCTGACGACGGCGGTGTGGACGCTGGCGTTGATCATCATGATGTCGATGACGGCCTGACGGAGAGCCTTTCCTTCAAGCTCCAGATCGAGGATGGCGAGAACGGGCGGCGTGTCGCGGATGATCGGCGCGGCATCTTCCAGCGATGCGGCCTGTTGGAGCGTGTTGTCCCCGCGCTGAAACACCGGCAGGCATTCATTCCAGACTTCGGGGCGAGGCGTGACGAGCAGCAGTTCCATAATGATTCCTCATACAATGCAACAATAATGGTAAAGGGGATCTTCCCTACTTCGATTCCCGGGAAAACTGCGGACAGGGATTCGATAAGCGCGAAAGTCTTTGGAGAGGGTGGGGGGGGAGGGTTGGAGGGGGTGCGGGAGATCCTTTCTCCAGAAAGGTTCTCCCGCACCCCCTCCAATTCCCAATGCTCTAGTGATTCCCGCCGCCGCAGGTGAATTCGGTGGAGAAGGCGGGGAGCTTGCCGTCGAGGAACGCCTGCACGGCCAAACCGACGGTGGGATAATTGCCCGCATAGTAGACGGAAACGCCCGCCTGCTGGAAGCCCATGAGCGGACGCATACCCATGCCACCGGCGAGGAGCGCGGTTACGCCGTGGGAGGCAAGATGCTGCACAGGGGCGAGGCAGCCGCCCTGCTGGTGGGGCACGTTGGGCAGGGTGCCCACGGATTTGATCGCGCCGTCCTCGATCTGCACGATGGTATAGATGTCGCAGTGGCCGAAATGCATACCCATACCGGCTTCAAGGCCCCCGGGAAGTGCGGAAGGGATAGCGAGAGTAGACGTGCTCATTGGATTGACTCCTGTTGGTTAAAGTATTGGCAAACGCCGCTGCCGCAGGGCGGATCAGCCGCGCTTTCGAGGTGCGTAAGCCAGTTCGCGGATACGGCCCCAGATGGCGGAGAGCGTGGACGCGAGCGGCGAATCCGTCTCGGTCAGCGCCTTGCGCCGGATCATGGCTCCCGTTACCGCCGGATCAAAGGGCAGTGCTCCCACGACGGTGTAGCCCTTGTCGTCGGCAAGCCGGGTAATGGCCTGTACTTCCTCATGGTTGAGATCCGCCTTGTTGATGAGGACCGCGACCGGGATGCGGAAGTGGTCGCACAGGGCCGCGACGCGCTCGAAGTCGTGACGGCCCGAAGGCGTGGGCTCCACCACAGCCACGGCGAGGCTCGCCCCGGAGAGCGAGCTGATGACCGGGCATCCCACGCCCGGCGAGCCGTCGCAAATGACGAGATCAAGCCCTTGCCGTTTGGCGAGCTCGCGGGCCTGCTGTTTGAGCAGGGTCACGAGCCGCCCGGAATTTTCCTGTCCGGGATAGAGCTGCGCGTGGACGAACGGGCCGAAGCGCGTGTCGCTGACATACCACTCGCCGCACTCCTTTTCGGGAAAGGCGATGGCCTTGGCCGGGCAGAGCGCCACGCACACGCCGCAGCCCTCACAGCGCAGGGGATCGATGCCGTAGACGTCTCCGTCCTTTTTCACAGCATCAAAACGGCAGTGCTCGAAACAGATCCCGCAACGGCGGCAGGCATCCCTGTCGATGACGGCTTCGTTGCCGGAGACGAACGCCTCGCGGGTGTGGACCTGCGGATCAAGCAGGATGTGCATGTCGGGCGCGTCCACGTCGAGATCGCAGACGACCTTGTTCTGGGCCAGATGGGCAAGGCTCGCGCAGACGGACGTTTTGCCCGTGCCGCCCTTGCCGCTGATGACGACGATCTCACGCATGACAGGCTCCTTCGGCGAACGTCAGCACGGCATCGCGCAGGGATTCGAACCGCACCCTCCATTCCGGCGAGGTTGCGGCAATGAGGCGTCCCTTTGCGTACGTTTCGGCGGCGGCGCGATCAAAGGGCAGCTCGCCGAGCACGCGAAGGCCCTGTTCCGCGCAATACGCGCGCAGCGCGCCGTCTCCCTCGGCATTGCCCGGCATGGCGGCCCGGTTCATGATTACGGCCACGGGCTTTCCGATCTGCCGGAAAGCCTGATGCGCCAGCCGGAAATCGTGGAATCCGAACGGCGTGGGCTCGGCCACCAGCAGGACGGCGTCGGCGTCGAGGCCAACGGTCATGGCGGGACAGCTTACGCCGGGGGGCGAATCGATGAGGGCGTCGGCGGGGATCGCCGTGAGCATCAGATCCAGTTTTTTACGCAGGGCGCGCAGGAGCGGCGGGGTCATGGCTTCCCCGATGCGGGAGCGCCCCATGAGGAAGCGGCCCCGGCCTTCCAGCACGGTCCCCTGATCCAGCACGCCGAGTTCGCGGCTGCCGGGCGTAAGGGCTTGGGAGGGGCAAACGGCGAAACAGCCGCCGCAGCCGTGGCACATGTCCGTAAAGATCGTGAGGCGCGAAGCGAACTGGGCGATGGCCTTGTAGCGGCAGATGGCGCGGCAGGCTCCGCACAGGGTGCAGCGCTCGGGATCGAGGATGGGGACTTCCAGTCCGACGGTTTCCGAGGCTTCCACGGCGGGGGGCAGGAACAGGTGCAGGTTCGGGGCCTCCACGTCCGTGTCCACGGCGATGAAGGGGCGGTCCCAGACCGACGCGAGCGACGCCGTAACCGTGGTCTTGCCCGCGCCGCCCTTGCCGCTGGCGATGGCGATACGCATGGCGGGCCTACTTGTTGGGCGCGTCGGCGAAGGGCGCGTCCCCGTTTTTGTATTTTTCCACGGCCTCACGGACGGTCATGCCGTCCAGATCCTGACAAACCTTGATTCCGGCTGCCTTGAGCGCCTCAAACGCCTTGGGGCCGACGTAGCCGCTGAGGACCACGGTCACGCCCGCGGCGGACATGCGCTCGGCGGTTTCAATGCCCGCGCCCTGCGCCATGGTCTGGGAGGCCCCGTTGTCGAGGTAGGAAGTTTCCATCGTCTCGGGATTCACGATGACGAAACCGCCCGCCCGCCCGAAGCGCGGGTCCACCATATCGTCGAGCGAAGGGCCTTCGCTGGAAACGGCAACTTTCTGCATGTGAAACTCCTTGTGAGGCTTGTCCGCCTCGGGTTGGGGCGGCAGGACGGCGTAAGTCCCGCCTTCGATGCACAGTGCCCGTCCGTTGACGAGCGCATCGGCCACGGCTCGCCGGGCTTCGGCCAACGTGCGGCCGAAGGTGTGACGCGAAACACGCATCCGTTCAGCGCCTTCTCCGGTGGTGAGCCCTTCCAGATCGGCAAGGCGCAAGGCTTCCAGACCTTCAACGGTCAACAGCGTTTCCGTGAGTTCGGTCATGGGGATCCCGCGCGGCTTGAAATAGGTCACGTGGGGCTTGCGTTCGACGTAGCGACAATTTCTGGGCCTTGCCATGTGCATCTCCGAATAATGTTCAAATGAGCATAACTCAGAAAAAGGCCGTGTCAAGAAAAAGCCGCAGGGAAATCCCAAAAAAGGGCCGCCCTGCTCATCCCGACGAAAACGGAGCCCGCACGGCAGGCCGTCGAAAAACGGCTTTTCAAGGGGGGATCGAGGTTTTTTATGCCGCAACTCTTGGCAATGGGTGGCCGGACTGCTACAAGAAGCAATGCCCGGCGGAGATTCGGGTGAGGTCTGATATGGAAAGAGAGAACATCAGCGTGGACATCATCACCGTACACGGGCATGAACATGTAGTCGTGATCAACGGCATGGCTTTCGAACTGGATCCCGGTATGTTCGATCCGGCTATCCACAAGATCGAATGGGTGGCTGGACAAGGGGTCATTTATTGGGAAGATGGTCGGGAAAACACGCTGTTCGGGAAAGATGGCTATGATGTTCATATCGCCCCGCTGGTTAGGGCGTTCGGCGAGGAGCAGAGACGGGTCGAGGACAATGTGATCATCCTTGACGCTGAGCGCCGCCAGAGAACCTATGCCACGGCTAAGCAGCGGGCCAACCTGTTGAGCCAGATCCGCGAAGTCGAGGAAAAAATGGCCCGTTCCACACAGGCAATCCTTGCGGCGCAGCTCGCCGGAAAAGTTCCCGAGGGTGAAGACGTGCACCATTTCCTTTCCAACTATACCAGAAAACTGGAACTCAGGGCACAGCTCGCTACGCTGGACGCGGATATGTAACCGCCTCGCCCCCGCACGGGGATAGCCATATGCTTAATCATAGAATGACCAGGCCGCCCGTACCCCAAACAGGGTATGGACGGCTTGATGCGTTTGGGCCAAATCCCGGGGAACAGCGGCATGGGGTGGGGAACCGGATGGGCTGCGGGCTTGGGCCGCTCCCTTTTGTCCCGTCCCCCAGCCATTGGTGTGCCGTGTCGAAAGCTTCTCCCGGTGAAATGAAGCCCCGGTCAGAAGGCGCGTAGGCTGAAAGAGCCTATCCCGCTGAAACGGTTCGCCCCCACAGGCAAGACGCCGCACAGGGTATCGCTGCCTTGGGGCACCGCTGTCTTTTATTTTCCGGATAACCGGTTCAACGCCGGTTCCACGGCATGTGCGAAAGCAGCACGCCGAGGCCGCAGAACCCGGAAATCCCGGCGAAGACCAGCCCCGCGCCGACAAAGGCGGACAGCCAGAAGAACGGATGCCAGAAGGCACTGCCGATGACGCCGATGAGCACCAGGGAACCGGCCGCGATCTGAATCTGACGGAACAGAGGGATGGTTGAGGAGATATGCTCCACGGGAAGCCCCGCCTTCTCCCAGCCGGAGATGCCGCCGTCAAGACGATAGGCCTGCACGTCGCCGGCGAGGCGCTCCAGCAGATCGGAAGCGTTGGCGGTACGGTTGCCCGAATGGCAGAAGAAGACGATGGGCTTGTCCGGGGCGTCGGCGTCCTTCAGAGGGTGTTTGGCGATGATCGAGAGCGGGATCAGCCGGGAACCCGGCACGAACTCTTGGGTGTACTCGTCGGTTTCGCGGATGTCGACAAGCCTGGCTTCGCCCTTGGAAAAACGCTCGAAAGCTTCTTGCGGGGATATGGCTGGAAGCATGGGGACTCCTTTGCCGCGTCTGCATAAGGCGGCTGGTCTTGGGTGGGGTGTTTTTCCCCGTAGCATAATACGCTGTAAAAGCGTACGGCACTAGAGAGGCTGGAGCGCGGCGAATCCGTTGTGCCGGCCTCGCGGATAACATGCCTGTTGGACTGGAAAAGGGATGAAATGGCACTGTTTCTTGCCTCAATCCCGTCGGCGTGATATTCACGGGCCTTCTTTTCACGGCTGCCTTTCTAGGACACGCCCTTATTTTATCGGAGCTGATTATGGCGGAAACCTCTCGCGATCTGTTTGCTTCACGCCTTGGCATGTTGGCGGCCACGCTCGGATCGTCGGTCGGATTGGGCAATATTTGGAAATTCCCCGCCTTGACGGGCGAGCACGGCGGCGCTTCGTTTCTCCTCGTGTATATCCTGTCTACGCTGGTTGTGGGGCTTCCGCTCATGATCGCGGAACTGCTCATCGGCCGTTCGACGCGCTCCAATGCGTATCAGGCTTTCAAGACGCTGTCCTCGAACCGGTTTTGGTGGATTATCGGCGGATTGGGCATTGCCGGTGCGGTGACGATCCTGAGCTTTTATTCGGATGTGGCGGGCTGGGTGTTCGCCTATATCCCCAAGGCCCTTACCGGAAGCGTGCACACGCAGGATCCCGCCGTGGCCAAGGAAGCTTTTTCATCCCTGCTCGCCTGCCCGTGGAAGTCGCTGTTCTGGCAATGGCTGGTGCTCGGGCTGACGGCTTCGGTCATCCTGCGTGGGGCGTCCGGCGGCATTGAAAAAGCCACCCGCATCCTGATCCCGCTTTTGTTCATTCTGCTTGTGGTGGTCTGTATACGCAGCCTGACCTTGCCCAACGCGATGGAAGGCCTGAAGTTCCTGTTCATGCCCGATTTCTCGCGTATCGACGGCTCGGTGGTGCTCATGGCGATGGGGCTGGCTTTCTTCAAAATGTCCATCGGGTTCGGCTGCATGATCACATACGGGAGCTATTTCAGGTCGGATACGCATGTGCCGTTCCTTGCCGTCCGCGTGATGGTCTGCGATCTGCTGGTGTCCATTTTGGCGGGCATTGCCGTGTTCCCCGCCGTGTTCAGCTTCGGTTTTGAACCCACGGCCGGGACAAGCCTGCTGTTCCTGACCATCCCCGCCGTGTTCGCGTCCATGCCCGGCGGGCAGCTTTTCACCACGTTGTTTTTTGTCCTGTCCGCCGTAGCTTCAATGGGCGCGATGCTGTCCCTGCTTGAAGTGCCGGTGGCGTGGCTTTCCGAAACCTTCCGCATTTCCCGCCCCCGCGCGACCGTGCTCATGACCCTTGCGCTGATCCTGCTCGGCGCTCCCGCGACCTTGTCCACCAGCGTGCTATCTGACGTTACCGTATTCGGGCTGTCCCTGTTCGACCTGTACGATTTCCTGTCTTCCAACCTGATGCTGCCGTTGGACGGCCTGCTTCTGAGCCTGTTCGTCGGGTACGTCTGGAGCCGCAGCGACGCGCTGGATGCCCTGACCAACGGCGGGACGCTGCACAACCTCGCCTGCGCCAAGGCTATCTTGTTCCTGTGCCGCTACGTCACTCCTATTCTTATCGTTATTATCCTGTTGAACGGATTGAAGGTGTTCTAGAGCGGATACGCTTTGAGGCTATGGGGAGTGTGGAAGGAGGGCTTTTCTGAAGAAAAGCCCTCCTTCCGTTCCTTCCAGAGGTTTGCCGAGTAGGGAGATGGTGCGGGAAGGGCACATTTCATTGTTGATTGCGTAAGATTGGTATACGGTTGCAACGAGGGCGGAACTTCGGTTGCAGCCGTTTCCTGTTTTTGGGCAATATGTTGAAGGTGGACTTCAACGGCATATCGGGAAAGTGCCAGTTTTTATCATGAGTGGGCACCAAGCGTCTGTTTCCGGAAGCGTATTGGGGGCCGTGCGCGTGAAAAAAGGGCGGCAGGCCATCGTTCCCCTCAGATAGGAGAAAGGTATGAAATGTCTGTTATGCGACATCAACCCTGCTATGCGTGAAGCGTGGGAAAAAGAGCTGGAGCGGCGGCCCAGGCTGGCGGCGCTGTGTTCGGTCGTGGCGGGAGGCATTACGGACTTGCGGGTGGATACGGTCGTGTCCCCGGCGAATTCGTTTGGTTTTATGCGCGGCGGAGTGGACGGCGTCTATACCCGCGTTTTCGGGGAAGGCGTGGAAAGCCGGTTGCAGGCAATCATCCGTACGCTTCCCGCTGAGGAACTGCCGGTCGGGGAAGCTCTCATCGTGCCTACCGGACATTCGGGCATCCCGTGGCTGATCTCCGCGCCGACCATGCGCAGGCCTTCCGTGCTTCATGACGGCGATCCCGTGAGGCGTTCGGCGCGGGCCGCCATGCGTGCGGGGCTTGAACAAGCATTTGCGTCCATAGCTTTTCCGGGCATGGGTACGGGAACGGGCCGCCTGCCGTTCGATGCGGCTGCGAAGGCCATGTTTGATGGCATGGAAGAGGCGCTTTTTTCTCCACGCTGAGAGCGGCGTTAAACGGGGTTGCCTTCTGGAACAACCGGGCACAATGCCTGTTTGGTGAAACGGACAGCAAAGGAGCGTGTTATGGGAAAGAATATCCTGTGTATTCTGAGCAGCCCGCGGCAAAACAGCAATTCGGGGCTGTTGGCCGAGGCCGTGCTTGAAGGTGCCGCCGAACACGGCGGCAAGGCCGAAGTCATCCGGCTTGTGGAGCGGAACATCAATCCCTGTCACGGCTGTTTCGCCTGCACCCGTTCCGACAGGGGTTGCGTGCAGCACGACGGTATGACGGATCTGTATCCTTTGATCGCTTCCGCCGATGCGCTGGTAATGGCTACCCCTATCTATTATTTCAACATGTCCGGTCAGCTCAAGACGTTTATCGACCGCTGCATCGCCGTGGACGTCGGGGGCGGCAAACGCGGCCTGCGCGGCAAGAAGCTGGCGGTGACGATGGCCTATGAAGGGGAAGATCCCTTCGATTCCGGCTGTATCAACGCTATCCGCTGTTTTCAGGATATCTGCCGCTATACGGGCATGGAGCTGAAAGGGCAGGCGTACGGGACCGCCCTTGAGCCCGGCGCGATCCTCGCCAACAAGAAACTTCTTGATGAGGCCCGCGAGTTGGGGCGTATCCTTTTATCCTGACACGCAATCCCTCTTATCCGAACAAAAAGCGACCTCGACGCAATACCTCCGCATTTCCGCAACAGGGAACGCGGCGGAGAGGGATTCGATAAGGCCGAAAGCCTCGGGACGGGAGGGGCCGGGGGAGAAAACTTTCTCCAGAGAGGCCTCTCCCCCGATACCTTTCTCCCTTACCGGAAATACGATGCCAGCCGGGCGTACAGCGTCTCCGGTTCGATAGGCTTGGCCAGATGTTCGTTCATGCCCGCCTTGCGCGACCGCTCAATGTCCTCGGCAAAGGCGTTGGCGGTCATGGCGAGGATGGGGACGGTCGCGGCGTCGGCCCGGTCCAGGCCCCGGATGGCCTGAGTGGCCGCGATGCCGTCCATGACGGGCATACGCACATCCATGAGCACGGCGTCGTAATGGTTTTGGGGCGAGGAGCGGAACATCTCCACGGCCTGCTGCCCGTTACAAGCCCCGTCCACGGACGCGTTGCGGAACTCCAGCAGCGTGCGGGCGATTTCCATATTGATTTCATTGTCTTCCACAAGCAGGATGCGTCTTCCCGCGAAATCCTCTTTCTGCACGGGAAGCGTGTCGGCGGATTGTCTGCGGCGCGTGGCCTTGAGCAGCACGTCTTGCACGACGGATTGGAATATGGGTTTGGAAATGAAGAAGTCCACCCCCGCCTCACGCGCCCTGGCCTCGATTTCCGTCCAGTCATAAGCCGACATGATGATCACCAGCGTGTCGGGCCCCACGATGCGACGGATGGAGCGGGCCGTTTCCACGCCGTCCATGTCCGGCATTTTCCAGTCCACAAGCGCGATGTTGTAGCAGGTGTGCCGTTGCAGGGCCGATTTGACGCGGGTGACGGCCGCCTTTCCTGATGTGACGTACTCGGCGTCCACGCCGATCCTGTTCAGGATCAGGGTGGTGTGCTCACATGTGACAAGATCGTCGTCCACAACCAGTACCCGGATGTCTTCGAGGGAAACGTCCTGTTTCGGCGTATTGTCCGGAACGGTGAGCAGGGGGAGTTCCACCACGAACTCCGAGCCGACGCCGGGGGTCGAGCTCACGGAGATGTGGCCGTTCATCAGTGATATGAGGTTGCTGCTGATGGCGAGCCCGAGCCCAGAACCTCCATAGCTGTGGGAAATGGAAGCCCCGCCTTGCTCGAAGGGTTCGAAAATCCGTTCCAGCAAGCCCTTTTCCATACCGATGCCGGTATCGCGCACGATGAATTGGAGATAGGCGCGATCGCGCACCCGCCGGGTTTCCCGGATGCTGAGGTGCACGCTGCGCCATTCCGGGGTAAATTTCAACGCATTGGACAGAATATTGATAAGCACTTGATTGAGGCGCAGGGGATCGCCCCTGTAGCGCTCGTCCACCACGCCTTCGATGTTCAGGTCAAAGACAATGTTCTTGTTTTTCGCTTGCGGATAGATGAGCGAACTGATGCCCTCCACGAAAGACCGGAAATCGAATTCTTCATTGATGATGGATACTTTACCGCTCTCGATGCGCGACATGTCCAGAATGTCGTTGATCAGCGAGAGGAGGTAACGGGACGAAAGCCCGATCTTGCCGAGGCAGTCGGTCAGCTTGTCCCTGTTGTCCAGCGAGGCGGCGGCGATGGTGGTCATGCCGATGACCGCGTTCATGGGCGTGCGGATCTCGTGGCTCATCCGTGAAAGGAAGTCGGATTTGGCACGGCTGGCCTGTTCCGCCGCGGTCAGGGCGTCCTTGATGATTTGCCGGTTCCGTTCCGCCTCGCGTTCCTTTTCCTGCTGCTCCAGCACCAGCTTGGTGATGTCGAGGATATAGGAAAGCATGTATTCGCGGTTGTCATCATAACGGTACAGGGACATGTTCCATGTCTTGTAGGCCGGGGAGCCGTTGGTATTCACCGTGTACTTGATGGAGCATGAGCCGCCTTCCCTGCGCATACGGCTCAGCGCTTCCGGGAGTGAGACCGCCCGCAGGAAGGACTCCCGGTCTTCGGGAGCTACATAGCGTTCGGAGTAGCGGGCGATCAGCGAGCCGTAGTCGGAGCAGGCTTCGAGGGGATAACGGTTGATCAGCGTGGGGAGATGGAGGGTATAGCTCTTTGTCTCCACATCCGTTTCTATGATGTATTCGCATGTTTCGCGCAGGATGGCCCGGAAGCGGTTTTCCTCCTGCTGCTGTGCGATGCGGATGTCGTGGACGTCCCGCACATTGAGCAGGATGGAACCGTCGTCGCCGAAGTAGGTATAGCGGGCGCATTTCCACCGCAGGCTCCCGTCCGGGGTCAGTACACGGTAGTAGCAGGTGCCCTCCTTTTCTTCCTCAAGCGTTTTGAGCATGTTGCCGATGCTCAGGGTTTTGAGGCACGTTTCCTGGTCCTCGCCGCATACGATGCGGGAGATGGCGTGCGCCAGTTCTTCGGAAAAAATGCCTGATGTCGGTATATCGTAATAGGAGGCGTTTGAAGGCGTCCACATGACGTATCTGCCTGTGGAGGGATTGATCTGGCAGATACTTTCATAGTCGCGGCGCAGTTCGAGATCGAAAATCCGTTGGAGGCGCTCCTTCTCCTGGCTGATGCGTTTATTCTCCGTGATGTCGCGGATGATGCCGACCACGCGGGCAAGCGCGCCGTTCTCATAGACGGGTTGGCCTTGCAGGAGGCACCAGACATAGTCTCCATTGATCTTGAGGTTGCGGAGCCGGACTTCCGCGGAGCCGCCCTGAATGCCCGAGAATACCCGCATGGCCGTTTCCGCATCTTCGGGATGGGCAATTTTCTGATCGTAAAGTTTCTTGCTGAAGTTGGGGGATACGTGTTTGGCAATCTCGGTTTCGTCCCCCCGGCGGATCGTCTCATAGAAGACGACCGTATCCGTTTTGCGATCATACTCATAGATCACGTCCGCGGAGTTTTCCATAATGATGCGGTAACGGTCGCGTTCCCGATAGAGCTGGATCTGTGCCGTCTTCTGCTTGGTAATGTCAATGAAGACGCATTGATAGACTTTTGCGCCGTGCGCGTTTTCCACAAACCGGGCGATGAGGTGGATCCAGATGGTCTGCTCGTTATCGAAGCGGCGGCAGCGGTATTCGATGTCTACCGGCGCATCCGTTTCGGCGGCTTCCATGAACGCGGTTACGATTGCGCCGCGATCCGCCGGGGCGACGGCACTGAGCGTCCCTTTGTATGCGGTTCGGTCCGTGCCGAGCATCTGGAAGAAATTGTCGTTGGCCTCAAGCAGGGAAAGCTGTGTCCCGATAAGGACTTTGGCGACGCCGCCGGGAATGCTGTCATAGGTGGAGTCGCGTTCCCGCTCGACGCGCTGAAGCTCCGTGACGTCTGAATAGGCGGCTTGGATGACGGGTACTCCGTCCATATTGTTGATGATGTTGGCGCTGGCGCAAACCCAGCGGACAGCCCCGTCCCGCCGGATGATACGGCAGTTATAGACGGTGGGGCGGCGATCCGCGATGAGGCGCTCGATGTGTTCCCGCACAGTGTCCACATCGCAGGGGTGGACGATGCTCATGAGCGAGCCGCCGGTTTCCGTGCGGAACTGCTCTTCGGTGTAGCCGATGACATCGAAGGTGAAGGCGTTCGCGTTGAGGAAGGTTCCGTTGAGATCATATTGGACCAGCGCGCACAGCGTGGTGTCATAAAGGGATTGGAAAAACGCTTTCTGCCGCCGGATGGTATCGTTGGTGTGGCGCCGTTCCGTGATATCCACAATGACGCTGTTGATGACGGTCTTGCCTTCCTCGTTTTTGCTTTTGCTGCCCGTGTCCCAAACCCATATGAGTTTCCCGTCTTTCCGCTGCATACGGTATTCGGTGGAGTAGGTCAGGGAATTGGCGAAGCAGCGCTCGCAATCCGCCAGGGCCTGCGGCAAGTCCGGCGGATAGACGAGTTCGGTCATCCTGCCGCGGCATTTGGCCATGAGCTCCTCTTCGGTATACCCGAGCATCCGGCACAGGCCCTCGTTCACGTAGAACAGCGAATAGTATTCGTCATCCCAGTTGGCCTTGAGGCCGGAGGAGACGGTGCTGTTCAGGAGGGCTATCTGGCGGCTCTTCTCCACAAGGAGGCGCTGGAGGTATTCGTAGCTCTGCCTGCCGATCTGTGCAGGGAAGTCTTCCCCTTCCCGCATGTCTGCATAAGGATTGGAGATATGGATGAGCGTTATTTTCAGCTCTCCATCCACGAGCTTATAGGAGAAGGTCACGCGTTGATGGGCGCGGAGGACATAGCCTGTTTCGGGCTTGGTGGCGATCCAGCAGCGTCCGGCGACGAGGCATGAATGCTCATCCCACGAAACAAGGCGGTAGTCCTCATCGGTGATGATGCAGTCGGGCACGGCCTTTTCCGCATAGGTACGGAGAAAAAAGTCCTTTATCGTCTCGTAGTCGTAGCAGATCTGATCTTCGCCCGCCCCGATCCACGTGAGGGTTTCGTGAAATAAAGGAAGGATTTTGTCGAGGTCATGTTCGCAATAGTGGGCGCGCATGATTTCGGCGGTCAGTTGGGGAGCCTTCAGAAACAACGTGTTCATTCTTGATCCTGCGGTTGCGGAGAAAAGCCGGATGAGCGGCGGTGGAAGCGGAAGGAACGGACGGACGCCGCATGGGGACGGCGGAGAACGCCCGGAGAGGAGAGTGGGGCACGGATACTGACGGTGAGCGCATCCCTCTGCCGCTTTCCCGGATGGCTCAAGGTGTCGTGGGGCGCCTCCGGCATTTCAGGCGGACACCCGTTGGGACTCCCGTTTTTTCCTTGAACTAGCTCAAAAAAAAGGAAGGGGCAAGGTGAAGGGGAATTCTTCAAGCCGTGTACGCTGGACAATCAATACGCCGGGCAGTATTTTTCACAAAGGGGCTCTGCAATGCCCAAGGGGGTGCCATGTACCAGAAGGAAAAAGGGTTTACACTGATCGAGATCATTTCCGTACTCGTGGTTCTGGGCATTCTCGCCGCCGTGGCCCTCCCGAAATACTATGACCTGCAGGAAGAAGCCCGCATCAAGGCCGCCACCGCCGCGGTATCCGAAGCGCAGGCCCGCATCAACCTGGCTTTTGCGCAGTATTTATTGAATCATGGAGAATGTAAGGATATAGCCGCGCTTCTGATGACCCCGTTGGGAGATGAAAAGGGTGACGGTTCATTGTATATAGGGGATGACGATGCCCATTTCGAAGATAAGACTGCGGGCAAGGTCGGGGGGTGGATATTTTGGGTCGATGAGTCGAAGAAGCTTGAAACGGTCAATGAGGACACTCGGGTAGGGCTCCTCGAGGACCCGGATGGGAACAAGATCGATATGAGCGAAACCGGCCTGTACCTTCGTATACCCCAGTGTAATTCCTCAAACAAAGATGAAAAATGACCAGAACCGATGGCCCCTTTCGTTCTCTGATCCGGGAACGCCATTCCTGAGTCCGAAAATCCATAATGCATGTTCAATGTATGTTTTCCCTATACGGGAGGGGGCTGCTTGCGCCGTTTCGGCGCGATTGCGGAATGCCTTTGCGAATGTTATTGAAAGCACATATTGTATAGCCGTGTTCAGGTGTAGCATAAAAGAGTGAATAAGGGCAGGGAAGGGCGTTCTTCACGGGGCGCTGTTTTGGTGCGTCTGCGGGAACCGGATACGTCCTCCGGCGATGGGAAGGCATGATGGGAACGGAAAAAAGGCAGATCCTCATCGTCGACGATGTGGAGCTGAACCGGGCGATCCTCGCCGAACTTTTTCAGGATTCATACGAAGTCCTTGAAGCTGAAAACGGCTGTCAGGCGCTGGAACTGCTGGAAGCGCACCATGATGCTATCCTGATCGTGCTTCTGGATATCATCATGCCGGTTATGGACGGCTTCGAGATGCTTCAGAACATGGCCCACCGCACGTGGAAGGAAGAAATCCCCGTCGTACTCATCACCTCCGAAAATTCCGACAACGCCCTTTTAAAGGGCTACGAACTCGGCGTTTCGGACATCATCAACAAGCCGTTCAATCCGAATATCGTCAAGCGACGCGTCGACAACACCATCGAACTCTACCTGCACAAGCGCCATCTTGAGGCGCTCGTCCGGCAGCAGGTGGAAACCCTTGAAAAGCAGACGCTGAAGCTTAACCGTTTCAACGAATTCATTATCGATACCCTGAGCACCGTCGTTGAGTTCCGGAGCTGCGAATCCGGGACGCATATCAGGCGGGTCCGCGAAATCACCCGGCTTTTGCTGGAATCCCTGTCTTTCAGATATCCTGAATACGACCTTCCGCACGGCGCCATCGACAAGATGGTCAGTGCCGCCTCCATGCATGATATCGGCAAGATCGCCATCCCCGACGCGGTGCTCAACAAACCGGGCAGGCTCACGGCGGAAGAATTCGAGATCATGAAGACGCACTCCCTCAAGGGATGCGAACTGCTGCAAAGCATCAACGAAGGGCAGGACGAAGAGTACTACCGCTTTTGCTACGACATCTGCCGGTCCCACCATGAGCGCTGGGACGGGAGCGGGTATCCGGACGGCCTTGCGGGCAATAACATCCCGATCTGGGCACAGGTCGTTTCATTGGCGGACGTGTACGATGCGTTGACCAGCGAGCGCGTGTACAAGGCCGCGTATACGCACGCGCAGGCCGTTTCGATGATTCTGAACGGCGAATGCGGCGTCTTCAATCCCCGGCTGCTGAACAGCTTCCTGAGCGTCGCCTCGCGGCTGGAAAACGGGGAGATCGGGCCCATGTTCAGGGAACGGGCGGCCGCACCCGCGAAGCCTTCGCACAAAAAGCACTCACTTTCGGCCCGGACCTTGTGGCTGCTAGAGCGTGAACGTGAAAAATACCGCGTCCTTTCCGAGCTTTCGGGGGATATCGTCTTCAATTACGACGTGAAGCGGGACATGTTGGAGTGTTCCGAGAAGTGGTATGAGGTGTTCGGCTGGGACATCACCGTGCCCAACGCCCGGAAAACCCTCCTGCGCTCCTCGTTCATCCATGAGGATGACAGGGCGATTGTCTTGAAGGGGCTTTCCGGAATCACGCCGAAGCACCCCCGCTGCCGTATGGAGATCCGGCTTATGACCTCCGGGGGCGGTTACGAATGGTTCGACGTGTATGCGAACGCCTTGTGGGATGCTGATTCCGGCAGCAGGCTAGGCTATCTCGGCAAGCTGACCAACATCAACGAACGGAAGAGCGAAGTAAACCGTTGGCGGGAACAGGCGAATACCGATCCGTTGACCGGGCTGTCCAACCGCAAGCGCATAGAGGAGCAGATTGCCCAGGCGCTTGAGGATGACAAGGAGAACGGGGCGGCGTTCCTGTTCATTGATGTGGACAATTTCAAGGCCGTCAATGACACGCTCGGCCATATGTTCGGCGATGAGGTGCTCCGGCATGTTGCCAGTGAAATCCGGCGCACGGTCCGCACGTCGGATATTGTAGGGCGCGTGGGCGGGGATGAATTCATCGTGTTTCTGCGCAATATCCGTTCACTGGATGCCATTTCCAAAAAAGCCGGAGAGATTTGCGCGGCTTTCAAATCAAAGTACAGTGAAGCCATTCCGCATGGCGGCATATCGTGCAGCGTGGGCATAGCGCTGTATCCCGGAGACGGGGCGTGCTACGAAGATCTGATGCATAAGGCCGATCAGGCCCTGTACGCCGCCAAGGAAAAAGGGAAAAACTGTTTCGCGTTCTATGACGTCACATTCCGCAACAGGGCGTTCCCGTCCGTGCTCTCCGAAGTCGAAAGCGGGGCATAGCCAGCGGTATTCTCGCATTTCAAGCCGCGTGGGGCTCTCTCCGTCCGCCGCCGGTTTTCCAATGGGCCTGTGCACCGTATGAAACGCTCTTCCCTAGGGCCGTTCATCCGCCATACTGCTTGCGCGAGGAGCCGCCAGCGCATCGGCAGGAAAAAACACGGGCACGAAAACGTTTTCCCGCACATTGGAACCACGGCGTCCGAAACGGCGTCTTGTCCCATCCTGATCGGAAAAGCGGGTAACTCTTTTTTCACCTTCAAGCGAAAGGAAGGACGGCATGAGACGATGGAACCGGCTGTGGGACGTTGTTTTGGGGGTGATAGTGTCCCTGTTGTGCGCCTTCCCCGTATCCGCCCGAGAAAAAGTGATTTTAGACAGCGACATGGTGGAAGGCTTCGATGACGGGGTCGCCATGCTGGCGCTGGCGCAATCCCCCGGCATCGAGCTGATAGGGGTGACCATCGTGGCCGGCAACACATGGGTTTCCGACGGCGTGGCCTATGCGTTGCGCCAGCTCGAAATCGCGGGCCAGAACATCCCCGTGGCTGCGGGCGTGGATCGTCCGTTCAGGCCGCAGCGGTACGAATTGTTCGGGCTGGAGCGGCAGCTGTTCGGCATGGGTCATGATGCGTGGGTCGGCGCGTTCGGATACCCAAAACCGGAATCATGGCAAAAGGTTTATCGGGAGCGATACGGCAAAGAGCCTCAGTCGCGCCCCGATCCCCGTCATGCGGTGGATTTCATCATTGAAGAGGTGCGGAAACACCCCGGAGAGCTTACCATTGTGGAGATCGGCCCGTGCAGCAACCTGGCGCTGGCCGTGCTCAAGGCCCCTGACATCGTGCCGCTGATCAAGCGGGTGATCTTTATGGGCGGCTCGTTTTTCAAGCCCGGCAATGTGACCCCGACCGCCGAGTTCAACTGGTGGTTCGATCCCGAAGCGGCGCGCATCGTTGTGCGGACGCCGTTCCGCGAGCAAATCATGGTCGGGCTCGACGTCTGCGAGAAAATGCCCTTTTCCTCTGATCGCTATCAGGCTTTCCTTGCCGGACAACGCCCGGAGATGAAAAAGCTTTTGGAATCCACGTATGCGGGGCAGCAGTTCGCCAAGGACAAGGCCTTCAGCCAGTACGTCTGGGATGTGCTGGCAGCCGCGATTCTGATCGATCCGAGCCTGATCACCGAGGAACGTACATGCGCCGTGGACGTGAACGCGGAATTCGGGCCATCCTACGGACAGGCGCTGGCCTATCCCGACAACGGGCCGCAGGGAAGCCAAAAAGCCCGGATCGTCATGACGATCGATCAGGAACGCTTTTGGAACATGCTGACGGCACGCTGAACCGTTTGGTTCAGGGATGGGCCGCTCCATATAGGCAAAACGCCGGGGAGTTTTTCCCGGCGTTTTGTTTTCCCCAGTCTGACACGTTCCGTCTCCAAAAAACAGGCATCCCGATACAACGGAATTCCTTTTATACCATCTCATTCCCCGCCAAAGGCTTTGGAGAAGAGGCGGCTTGGCGGTGAGGGGGCGACCCTTCATCAGAAGGATGTCCCCCTCCCCGCCAATACTGATTTCTCCTTCCCCTCTTACGCCGCTAGCTGTTCTTCGTATGGCAAGGGTTACAGCCCTTGAACTTTTCCTTCAGATCGGGATTTTCCGCCACAGCCTTCTGATGGCAGCCCATGCAGGACTTTTCGGACTTCTTGTTGTGCATGGTGAAGTAGTAGCCGTGCTCGCTCTTGTCCTTCTTGTCCATGTTGTCGTGGCAGCCCTTGGCGGCGCAGCCGACATAGATGTTGCCTTCCACGGCCTTGTGGTGGCAGAACGCGCAGTCCGTCTTGGCGTGGGCGCTGTGGGTGAAGATAACCTGTTTCTTCTCGTTGCCCGTGTTGTTCATGGTCATGGGCTTTTCGATCTGAGCCTTTTGTTCGGGCGTGGGATCGGTGGCCAAGGCCGGGATGCAGAGGCCAGCGACGGCCAGCGCACAGAGAATGAGTCTTTTCACGGTATCCTCCAATAGGGTTTCAGACGATCCGGCGATGCCGGCGCGTCCGTTTGGGAACACGGGTTACTTCGCCAGAATGCGCGGCATGGTGACGGTGAAGGTACTGCCTTCGCCCTTGACGGAAGCCACCTCGATCCTGCCGCCGTGCTGTATGACCACCTGGCGGGCGACGTACAGGCCGATGCCCGTACCGCCCTTGCCCTTTGAGGAGAAGAACAGGGTGAACAGCTTGGTACGGGTTTCCTCGGTCATGCCGATGCCGTTGTCCTCGATGCGCACCTCCACGGCGTCGGGAAGCCCCTTGACGCTCACCCGTACGTAGTGCTCCTTCTTGGAGCCGTCGGCGCGGCAGGCGTCCACGGCGTTCTCAAGCAGGTTGACCAGCGCGGCGCTGAGGGCGGAGGCGTCGGCCTCGAAGGTGCCGGGATCGCCGTCGGCCTCCAGCGTCATGGCGATGCCCGCTTCGGCGGCCTTGTCCGAGACCGTGGAAACAACGGAACGCATGAACTCCTCCGCGACCAGAATGTTCCAGTCGAGCTTGCGTTCCTTGGCGAAATACAGGATGTCGAGCACCATCTTGCGCAGGCGGGACACAAGCTGGCGCATGTCCTTGAGGGAATCACGGGTCCGGGCCTCGTCGCCCTTGTCGATGCCGGAGCCGAGGCGGTAGACGCTGCCGTCCAGCGCGGTGAGCATACCCTTGATGCCGTGGGCGGTGGAGCCCATGAGCAGGCCGAGGGAGGCGAGCCGATCCTGCAGCTGGCGCAGTTCCGTAATGTCCGTGGCCATTTCGATGCATTCGGTGATGTTGCCCGAAGTGTCGCGCAAAGGCGCGGTCCAGACGAGCACGTTGACCGGACGGCCTTCGTGGTCGATGACCACTTTTTCCGTATGGCATGGCTTGCCGTCCTGAAAGGAGCGCTGCACCGGGCACTCGTCGCAGGGCGCGGACGAACCGGCGAACAGCTCGTAACAGCGCTTGCCGCTCTGCATACCGAACGTGTGGCGGAAGGCGCGGTTGGCTTCAAGCACCTGCAAATCACGGCCCACCACGGAGACGTAGCAGGGGCTCTCTTCAAACAGCTGGCGGAAGCGTTCGCGGGTGACGCGCAGTTCCTCGCGCAGGCGGCGGCTTTCCTGCTCGTCCACGCTCAGTTCGAGCACGAGCTCCACTTCGCCTTCGTTATTGAGGATCGGTGCCGTATGCACCAGCACGGGGATTTCCTTGCCGTTCTTGTCGCGCAGGATCTGCTCGCTGCGCGCGCCGCGGCCCTCCACAATGGCCCGCTCCACGGGGAACATGGCCTCGTTGCTGTGCAGGACATAGGGCTCCCAGCTCGGGTGCCCCACGAGATTGCCGAGGCGTTCGCGGTAGAGATCGTTGACGGCAAGGACTTCCATAAACCTGTCGTGCATGGCGATGAAACAGGGCAGCTCGTTGAAGGCCTGCTGCTCTCCGCTCATGGACGAGCCGAGGGTGTGCAGCCCGAAGGCAAAGCCGTCCACGACCTGCCGGGCGGCGAGCTGACGCTCCGCCTCCACGAGCTGCGCGGACTTCTCATTGATCATTTTTTCGAGATTCGACGTGTATTCTTTGAGCTTGTTGCGCATGGCGATGCGCTCAAGGGCGCGTTTCAGGGAAATGTGCAGCAGATCGTCGTCGATGGGTTTGGTGATGAAGTCGGACGCTTCCAGCTTGAGCCCCTGAATCGCCATTTCCAGATCCGCATGTCCGGAAATGAGGATGACTTCGGTTTCCGGCGCGAGGATCTTGATGTGCTTCAGGAGATCCAGCCCGTTCATGCCGGGCATCCTGATGTCGGTGATCACGATGGGGATGGGCCGTTCCGCGAAAAGCTGCAGGGCTTCCTCCCCCGAGGCCACGGTGATGACGTTGTACCCGGCGTCGCGGAGCGAAAGACCCATGACGGTACGGATGCCCTGTTCGTCGTCGACGAGGAGAATGGTTTCTTTCATGAGTCCTCCCTGAGGTGGTTCGCCTCGGCGGCAGCGGGGGTGCGCTCCACGCGCAGCGGCAACACGATGCGGAACAGCGCTCCGCTGTCGGGCAGGTTCTCCCACAGGAGCCGACCGCCCATTTCCAAAAGCGCTTTGCGCGTTCCGAGCAGTCCGAACCCTGTACCATCTTTTTTGGTCGTAAACAAACCGTCCCGGAGCCGTTCGGCGGCTTCCGCGCTCAGCCCCGTGCCGTTGTCCCGCACGTCGTAGATGAGGGCGTCGGGCGTGCGGGCGATCTCGACCCGGACTTCGGCGGGGCGGGCGCGCAGCCCCGGCGCGGGGAAGGCTTCCAGCGCGTTGCCCACCAGATTGAGCAGGCAGCCTTCGAGGCGTTCGGCATCCAGAGGGATGGGGTCTGAATCGGCGGCATCCTGAAACTGGAGCGCTATGCTCAGACTGGCGGCCCGGCCTTCCAGACGCTTGACCACATGGCGGACGGGCTGCACCGGGTCCACAAGGCATTCGCGCAGTTCCGTCTGCTGCCCGATACGCAGCAGGTGCAAGAGCTTGTCGCGCACCCGCGAAATGTCTTCTTCGAGCATGGCCCAGCCGTCGTCGAGATACTCCCGGTTCCCGGACTCCATCCCCTGCTTGAGGACAAAGAGGCTCCCTTCGAGCGCCGCCGCGAGGTTTTTGATGGTGTGGGCCATACAGGCCACGGTTTCGCCCACGACGGCGACCCGGTGGGCTTCCAGCAGTTCCCGCGTGCGCGAGGCGACGAGCTCCTCCAGGTGTTCGGTGTGGCGGCGGATCTGTTCGCGCAGGGAGTATTGTTCGGCGGCACGTTTCAGCGAGTGCTCCAGCAGGTCGTCGTTGACGGGCTTGGCGATGAAGTCCGCCGCGCCGAGGCGCAGGCATTCGACGGCGTTGTCCATGTCGCCGTGCCCGGTGATCATGACGACCTGCGTGTCGGGATTCTGGTTGCGTACCCGTTCGAGCAGGGCCAGGCCGTCCATGCCCGGCATACGGATGTCGGTGACCACGATGGGGAAGGGATTGGCGGTGAACGCCTCCAGCGCTTCGCGGGCGCTCTCGGCGGTGTGGACGTCATAGCCGAAATCCCTGATCAGGGCCCCGAGGACATGGCGGATGCCGGGTTCATCATCAACGAGCAAAACGCGAACGGAAGTGTCCATGCAGTATCCTTGCTTCAAGAAATCTGTTCCGGTTGCGGGCCGGAAACGCCTCCGGCCCTGTTCCCGTCGGCGGGCGCGTTCGGGGCGAGATCCCCGCGCCGGGTGATGGGGAGCCGGATTTCGAAGAGCGCCCCGCCTTCGTCGCGGTTCCGGGCGGAGATGGAGCCGCCGAAATCCTTGACCAGCCCGTAAATGATGGAAAGGCCGAGGCCGGTCCCCTTGCCGACGGGCTTGGTGGTGAAGAACGGCTCGAAAATTTTATTCAGCAGGTGGGCGGGAATGCCGGTCCCGGTATCCCAGACGGACAGTAGCACCGTGTTGCCGTCCATAACCGTGGAGACGCCGATGACGGCGGGCGGTTCGGGCGCGCTTTTGACGCGTTCCTCCACGGCGTCCCGGGCGTTGAGGATGAGGTTGACGATCACCTGTTCCAGACGGTTGGGGATGGCGAGGACGGGCGGCAGGGCCGGGGCGAGCGAGGTCTCCAGCGTGATGCCGTGCACCACGAGCTGGCGGCCGAACAGATCGCAGGCCTGCGCCACGACGCCGTTGATGTCCGTATCCAGCAGCGCAAGATCGGATTTGCGGCCGAAGGCGCGCATGTGGTTGATGATGTCGCTGGCGCGGTCGACCTGCCCGCTGATTTCCACGGACAGCTCGGAGAGCGTCTCCGGCGCGATGGGTTCGCTGCGGCGGGTCTTGCGCAGAAAATAGCTTGCCGCGCCCTTGATGACGGTAAGCGGCTGGTTCAGCTCATGGGCCACCCCGGTCGCCATTTCGCCGAGCGTCGCCATCTTTCCGGCCTGAATGAATTTCTGTTCCATCTCGATGCGTTCGGTGACGTCGGTGGCGCAGAGGATGCGGACGCGGCGGTTTTCGATCATGGCCGAGGCGGAACGGATGTCCACGCGCAGGGGCGTGCCGTCGGCCTTGATGTTCGTCACGCCGGAAAAGACGGTGAAGGCCCGCAGCTGGGAGGCGTACTGCTCGCGCTCCTCGGGCAGGAAGAGATCGAGGATGCCGCGCCCGATCAGTTCGTTTTCCCGCTGGCGTCCGTACATTTTGACGGAAGCGGGGTTGCAGTCGAGGATGGTGAGTTCGGCGGCGTCCAGGAGGAAGACGGCATTGGGGATACTGTCGAAAATGGCCTTGTGGGTGCGCTCGGACGCCTGCAGCTGGTGCTGGAGGGTATGGATGAGCGTCATGTCGATGCTCATTTCCATAACCGAGGACACGTTGCCGTCCTTGTCGAACAGGGGCACGGTCTGCACGAACCAGTAGTCCCGCGTCCCGTCGGGGTTGACGCGGCTTTCCTGATTGCACTGGACGGCCCCTTCCTCCCATGTGCGCTGGACCGAGCATTCGGGGCAGGGGGTGGTCCGTCCTTTGTAGACCTCGTAGCAGGTGTTGCCCGGCTGCGGATCGTACCGGACGGCGAAGCTGTGGTTCCAGCGCAGGAGGCGGTATTCGCGGTCCTGCACGGAAATGCCGCAGGGGACCATGTCGAACAGCCGCTGGAAGTCGTCCTTCCGGCGGCGCACTTCTTCGAGGTGGTGCTGATTGCGGATGCTGAATTCAACGATGGCCCGCGCGAGCTGGCCGAATTCGTCGTCGCGGCGGGCGTCGTCGAGAGTGACGGCCTGCCCTTCGCGCATGGCCTGCATGCTGGCGATCATGCGGCCGATGGGCAGACGCACTTCATACCAATAAAGGGCCACCGAGACGGCGCAAAGGAGCAGGGTAACGGCGGGCAGGACAATCCAGAGCCATTCGTAGGGCATCAGCCACAGAACGGCCCCCACCCCGGCGAGAAACAGCAGCGCCGTCATGGTGATGGTCTTGACCATGAGGCGGTAGGCTCCGAATCGGCTATGCATCGTCAACCCCGGTTTCCGGCGGTCCGCAGGGAACCGCCGGAACGGAAACGGTTATTCCCCGTCCATGGCCTTGCGGGCGGCGTCCTTGGACTCAAGCACCCGGTTGACGATGGAGAGCAGCTCTTCGGGATCGAAGGGCTTCTGGAGGGTGGCCACGGCGTTGCGGATGGCGAGGTGGATGCCCTGGAGGCCGCTGATCACGATGACGGGCGTGTCCTTGAATGCGGGGTTCATGGACATCTTGCGGTAAAAGCGCGGCCCCCATTCGTCGGGCATTTCCATGTCCAGCGTGACGAGATCGGGCCTTTCCGCTTCGAGGACGGAAAGGGCTTCCTCGACGCTGGATGCGGAACAGGTCGCGTAGCCGTTGTCGGAGAGAACTTCGGTGATGTACTTGACGATATACGGGTCGTCGTCGATGGTCAGGATCTTCTTGGGCATGGGGCTTCTCCTTGCGTTCGGATCAGGCGGTGGTTGGTTCGGGAACGAGCCGGTTGACGACCTCAAGCAGGGCTTCCGGCGTACACGGTTTTTCAAGGCAGGCCGCGGGGGCGGGAAGCGGGCCCTGCGTCAGGCCGATCGTGGCGAACGCATGTTCCCGGACGGAGATCGGCACGGCGGACAGCATGACCACGGGAATGCGTTTCCAGTCCTCGTCGCGGCAGACGGCCCCGTAAAAGGTCAGGCCGCTTTGCTCCGGCATCATGACGTCCAGCGTGATGACGTCCGGCCTCCACGAGCGGAGCACGTCCAGCGCTTCGATCCCGTTGCGGGCCATCTTCACGGCGAACCCGGCCTTTTCGAGGAGCACTCTGAGAAAGTACCGGAAATGGACCTCGTCATCAATGACGAGAGCACGCCTTCCGTCCATGTCACCGGGCCTCGGGCCGGGTCACGCTGGCGACGGGACAGGCGGAACGCAGCACAACCTGTTCCACCGTGGAGCCGATGTCCGCGTCGTCATCGGACAGCTCCGAGGAATGGTGGGCCATGACGATGAGATCCGCCTCGTTCTCTCGGGCGACCTTGAGGATTTCGACATAGGGAATGCCTTCGCGCACAATGACCTCGGCGTTGGCGAAACCGTCGAGCTTGGACAGGTACAGCTTGTCGATCTTCTCGCGCATCTGCTCGGCATGGCGCTCGATCTCGGACTGGTCCATCGTCATGCCCTGGATGGACGTGATGTCGACGGCGTGCGTGATGTACAGTTTGGCGTTCAGCTGGCTGGCGGTATTCAGGGCGAAACGGAACGCATGGTTGGCTGCTTCGCTGAAGTCGGTGCAGAAGACGATGTTCGAGAACAGGTGCCAGCAGGTGGTGCAGGGGCGGTTGACGATGAGCACCGGGCAGGGGGCCTTCTTCGCCACGGCGCGCACCGTGTTGCCCACGATGGAGCGCATACGGGCGGCGTTGGGATCGCTGGCGGCGCTGCTCGCGCCCATGACGATGAGATCGGGCTTGATCTGGCGGGCGTAGCGCAAAATTTCGGTGGAAGGCATACCCACGCTCAGTTCCATGCGGAAGGGGCGGGTACAGGCTTCAATCTGATAGGCGTAGGCCGTATTGAGTTCTTCGCGCACCATCTCCTGATACGCCTCATCCGGCTGCTCAAGGCTGCCGCTGCGGGTATCGGTGACGTTGGTGGTGAACCCACGGGAGGGGACGCCGCAGCAATGGTAGAGCGTCAGTTCCGCCTGCTGCTTTTCCGCCAACCCAAAAGCCAGTTTCGCGGCGTTGTCGCTGCCGGCCGTTCCCGAACTCGCAAACAGGATGTTCTTGAACAACATCTCGCTACTCCTTGAGATTACAGGTGAGTGAGCCGCCTTGGAACCCGAGTTCCCAGCCCATGCCTTCCAACAGATCAAACACTGTAAAGCTGGTTTCCGCGTCCAACGCGGTCGCTGTCTCGCCGAGCAGGACATGCCGGGCCGTCCCCGTTTGCAACGGGGTGTCCAGCATGTCCCGCAGGCGGAAAAAACGCAGTTCCGGCAGTTCGTCGCCGACGCCTTCGACGGCAAGGTAGACGTCCACGCGGGGCGTGCCGGGAAATCCCGTCAATTCCACGCGTTTGCCGAGGCGCAGGGCTTCGAGGCCGGGATAGCGGCAGCCGGAGGCGGGGCAGGCTTCGGCTTCGGCGAGGGCGTCGCCAAGGCCGGGGACCAGTTCCCGCGCCAGCGGATTCCGCTTGAGCAGCCTGAAGAACGAGCGCAGCGTAACGTCTCCGTCGAGTTCGAGCCTCATCCGGAGAAGCCCCGCGAATGGGGCTTCGGACGAAAGCGTCCCGTCAGAATGCAGCCGGATGGCGTCCATGATCCTGTCCTACTTGTGGCAAGCGCCGCAAGTGGTCGGGCCCTTGTTCTGGGCCGTATGGCATTCGATGCAGTTCTTGTGGTAGGCACGCATGAGCGGCGTGCGTCCGCTGGGCATGTTGGCCTTGTGGCATTCGGAACAGGGCTGATCTTCCGAGCTCACCTCGGGGTCTATGACGCCGTTTTCGCCGCCGTGGTGGCAGACGATACAGTCTTCGATCTTGGCGCGCTCGTTATGGTTGTCGTGATCGAAGGTGACGGCGGGGCGGCGGTGAGTCTTGAACTCTTCGGATTTCAGGGTCAGCGCATGGGCCGTCCCGACGAGGCCAAGCAGCAGCGTGACGGCGAGACCGGCGCGGGCAAGGGCGTGCAGGGGCATAGTTCACTCCAGTGATTCACGGAGGCGGCGCCTCCAAAAGCGGTGTACGGGGTCCGGAGCGCTGCGGGGAGCCCTCCCGGTGCCGGGAAGGCCCCTCGCGGGCTGACTATACTTCGGGCTTTTCCATCAGTTCATAGATGAGGTCGCCGATGAACTTGGTGTGCATGCCGAGCTTGTAATGCTTGATGATGTCTTCCAGTCCGCCGTGGCAGTTGTGGCACGGGGCGACCACGGTGTGGACTCCGGTGTTGCGGAGCTGATCGGCTTTCACCCGGTTGCCTTCCATGCGCACGCTCTTGAAGGGCGGGCCGCAGTTGATGATCCCGCCGCCCGCGCTGCAGCAGAAGTTGTGCTCGCGGTTGGGCGTCATTTCGACCACGTTGGCGCAGAGGAAGTGCACCACGTCGCGCAGCTTGTCGGCAAGGCCGCGGCCGCGGATGGTGTTGCAGGGGTCATGGATGGTGACCGGATCTTCGAACTGGTGCGTGATCTTGATCTTGCCTTCGTTGATGAGCTCCCAATAGAACTCGATGGCATGGACCACCGGGACCGGGGAGTCCTTCCAGGCGAGCCAGCGGTTGCCCTGATCGTACACGGAGCGGAAGGCGTGCCCGCATTCGCCCATGACGATGCGCTTGACGCGCAGCTTCTGGGCCAGCTCGAAGTGGGCGCGCTTGATGCGGCCCATCATTTCGTAGTCGCCCGTGAACATGCACATGTCGCTGTTGTCCCAGCCGGGGCGGGAGGGCATGGTCCAGTCGCTGCCCGCCTGATGGAAGATCGCGGCGGCCTGATAGATGAGCTGCGTGCGGAACTTCGGCTCGGGCGCGATGACCGAGTACATGAAGTCTGCGCCTTCCTTGTCGAGCGGGATGCGGATGCCGGGGAATTCCTCGCGGGCTTCCTCTTCCTGCCAGACGAGGCTGTCGATCCATTCGTCTTCGCGCACCCACATCTGGTTGAACGTGGCGGAATGGCTGTTGGCGGTGTCCTGAATGAAGGTCGGGGTGATGCCGAGCTTGTTGCAGATGCGCCGCACGAGGCTCATCAGGTAGGCGATGTCCACGCCCACGGGACAGTAATGGATGCAGCGGCGGCACATGTTGCATTCGGTGTGCGCGATCTGCGCGATGCCCCGCATCTGTTCGGCGTTGAGCTTCCCGCTCTCGCGGACCATCTTGAAGATGGTCTTGTCGAGCTTGGCGACGGGCGTATAGGACGCGTCGTCCGGGTGGGAAAGGCTGAAGTGGCAGGCCTTGGCGCAGGCGCCGCAGCGCATGCAGGTCTGTTCGTATACTTTGACTCGCACGCCTACCTCGCCCTTCAGGACGTCGCGGATCACTTTGGTGATGCGCTCCGGCGTGGCAAGCTGCATGCCGCGCGTCAGGTTGGCGTCTTCGATTAAGCGTTTTTCAATACCCATCGTGTGCCTCCAAAATTACCAGTCGCAGGTACGACGGACGCCGATGGATTCGGAACCCATGTAGGCGCGGGTGAAGGGAATCAGAATGGCGTGGCTCAGGCGCGTGAAGGGCAGGCAGATGAGGATCGCCTCGCCGAACAGCACGTGGAGCAGAGCCATGAAGCTTTCGCTTCCGAACCCGTGCGCGGAGGCAAAGCCGGTCACCATGACGCCGGTGACGAGCAGCAGGGAGAACCAATCGGCCTGTCGGGTCACGTAGCTTGACGCCGGGACTGCCAGTCGGCGCCAGCCGAGGACCAGACAGGCCAGAATGGTAGCTAGGGTGACGGCGTCCATAAAGCCGTCGGGCAGGGAAGGAAGGGAAAAACCGAAATTGTAGTCCCACATGACGTTGTGGGCCGAGTAGAACAGCACGGCGAGCAGGATGCCGATGTGCAGCACGAAGTTCGCCACGGTCAGCAGCGGGTTCTCGCGCCAGCCGCAGGTGGAGAAGGGCAGCGTCCAGCGGATGATCGACGTCAGCGAGTCTTTCCAGTTCATGTAGGCGAGGGCCGAGGCGTCGCGCTGGCGGGCGAGGCGTCCGAGCGACCACAGCCGCCAGATCATCCCGCCGATGCACACCGTGAAGGCGATCCATGCCAGCGGGCCTACCGCAAAATTGTACAGGGCATTCATGATGAGTTCCTTGTTGCAGTTGGATGCCTAGAGCCGCACGGTGTGGCGGGAGAACACGCCGTCCTTGAGGGAACAGAACAGCAGGACTGTGCCGTCCGGGCTGAACGTGGGGTTCCACACGCCGTCGAGGTTTTCGATCACGGCGTTGCCGTCGACGTACAGGGCGAACTTGCCGTCGCGGCGGACCTTGGCGGCGGCGCGGTCCCCGGCGGGCGAGAACACGACGGGCCACGCCATATCAAAGGCATCGTCCCACACTTTGCCGTCCACGGCGATCTGGAACCGGCTGTTGTTCTGGCTGCCGAGGGCGGCGGCGTGCTTGCCGTCCGGGGACAGGACGAGATCCGTCACGGACGGGAAACGGCAGTTCCACGGGGTGGCGTTGCAGGCCACGGTGAAGGCGCCGTAGGAAGGCGCGGCGACGGCCCAGATGTATTCGCCGTCGGTGGCGGCGGCCTGAGGCGCCCAGCACTGCGCGAACATGGGCTTCCAGAAGAGGGAGCCGTTGCGGGCGAGGCCCCATTTGCCTTCCTTGCGGATGGGCGCGATGACGTCGCCGGATTTGGGCTCGAAGATGGGTTCCCACGCACAGGGGTAGGTTTCGCTCCAGCGCTGGCCGTTGATGGAAATGGTATATTCGTACGGCGTGACGCGCACGGTGCTGGCGACCCGGTGGCCTTCCCTGTCGAAGCAGGGCGACCACGCGTTCAGGTAGCACTCTTCCCATGCTTGGCCGTCGACGGCGATGGTATAGATGCCCTTGCTGAAGCCTTCCAGATCGGCCTGGCCAAGCCCGGCGGTCTGGACCACGGCGGCGGTTTTGCCGGTTTCCGAAAGGACGAAATCGGTGGCGGCGGTGTAGAGCTGTTCCCACGGCGCGCCGTCGACCAGCATCCCGTATTCCATGCCGGTCTGCATGGGCACGGCGATGGTCCCGGCCTTGTTGAACCGGGTTCCCCACAAATAGTCGGCGTGTTCTTCGCTTTCCGCGTCGTCGACCACAATGGCCCACTCGCCGTCGCTCTGAGACAGAGCCGTCAGCCGCCCGTCGGGGGCGAACTGGCAGTTATACATCTTGTCGGTGCGCGTTTCCCACAACGCACCGTTCAAGCGTACGGTAAAAGTGCCGTCTTCGAGGGCAGAAACCGCCGCGAACGATTCGCAGTCCGGAGAAATCTGCCATTCCTCCTGCCATGCCGTTTCGGGCAACATCTCCGTTTCCCCGAGCTTTCTGACAGAAGGTTCCCAATCATACCGTTTCTGATCTTCCATACAGTCCCCCACTGGGTGTGAAGCTACTTTTGGGCAGGAGCATACCGCGAAATCACGTTCTGTAAAGGCGCTCCGCCTGGAACGGGTATTACCCCGTGCTCAGACTGGGCATTGTCCTAAAAGGAACAGCACGATTTTTCCGGCATCAAAGGAAAAACGTGAAGAACGGGAAAAATGCCGTGTTAGAGGAATACGGGATATCACCCCTTCTTGTTTCCCATACCAAAAGTGAGGCTAATAAATTGAAAGAACACTCGTTCTTTTTTGGGTAATCGAGCCCCGAAACGGCGGATATTTTGTGAAAAGGCAGGATTGAGGTTACGGATCGGCAACACGAAAAAAAGGTCAAAAAAATTGTATTCAGAAGAAAGGGAGGAAAACACTTTTGAAAACACAAGGTTGCCTCAAGAAAGCGTGTAAAGTGAGGAAAAATCAAAAAAAGTTTTTGCTCAGAGAGCGTATTCTTGTTCCATAAAAAGAGAGCAGTCTTTTGTGGCGGATACTGAATCTTCTTTATTAAGAACGATTTCTAAGAACTAGCCTGCCGGAAACGGATGGTTTTGACGTCCGGTAGGGAAGGGACGTTCCCCCCTCGGATGGGCTTATGTGGAGAGGGGGCGGAGCAGGCCCGCTTGAAAGTTCGACGGGCGTTTGCCATAGTTCCGCCAGCGTCTTGCCCCTCATACTCTGGACCCCAAGCAAGCCGGCGGAACAACCGCCACGCTGGATGCCGTGCCCGTTTGGGGCTTGCGGAGAAGGCCATTCGTCCGTAGCGTGCCCGGTTATCGGTCCGTTCTTGAAGACGGGGCCGGCAGCGCTGAGGGCTGTTTTTACGGAATGCCGGACAAATGGAAGGCCCTTTGGGGCCTACCGTGACTGCCGCGCAGAAGAGGCCTTTGCATACTTGTGGGGTTTACCCGGCCGCTCGTGTCGGTGGCGTCGTTGTTGCTGGAAAATCATAGATTCGCTTGGGGCGACGGTGTTTGCTTTGAGAGCTGACCGCGCCTTTGGAAGCGGTACGGAAGAGAATCGGAAAAAGGAGTTGCTCATGAAACGTATTCTGATGTTGGGCCTGTTGGCCCTGAGCCTGCTGTGCGGCACGGCGTTCGCCAAAACGGGCGAAGGCATGACGATCTGGTTTGATACGGGCGGTTCCGTAGGGGATGGTTACGGCACCATCGTTCAGAACGGAGCCAAGGCCGCTGCCGCCGATATGGGGTGCGAGCTGCGTTTGCTGTATTCCGACTGGAACCCTGAAACCATGATCACGCATTTCCGCAATGCCGTGGCCGCACGTCCGGACGGTATCGTCGTCATGGGGCATCCCGGAGACGCCGCATTCGGCCCGCTGGTCGATGCTGCGGTCAAGCAGGGGATCGTCGTGACCTCGATCGACACGGCCTTGCCGGAAACGCAGGCTCGGCATCGCGCCAAGGGTTTCGGCTATGTGGGGACGGACAACTACACGCAGGGCAAGGCTCTCGCTGAGGAAGTGCTGCGCCGCACGAACTTGAAGAAAGGCGACCGCGCCTTTGTCTGGGGCCTGAAGCGCATCCCCGATCGCGGGCGGCGCGCGCAGGCTATCGTCGAAATGCTGGAACAGGCGGGCGTGACCGTGGATTATCAGGAAATCACCCCAGAAATCGACAAGGACCCCGTGCTCGGTGCCCCGGTCGTGGCGGGGCAGCTCGGGCGTCACCCCGACACCAAGGTCATCATTGTGGATCACGGCTCCCTGACCGCGCAGATGGGCAACCACCTCAAGAACGCGGGCGTCAAGCCGAATACGGTATATGTGGCGGGATTCTCGCTGTCTCCGGCGACGGCGGCGGCCATTGAAAACGGCTATGTCCAGCTTGTTTCCGAAGCGCAGCCGTATGTGATGGGCTACTTCGGCGTCGTACAGACCGTGTTGAGCAAAAAGTACGGTTTTACCGGATTCAGCATCGATACGGGCGGCGGCATCGTGGACGCCGCCAATATCGGCGCGGTGTCCGCCTTTGCCAAGCAGGGCTTGCGGTAGAGGAAACGCCCCCAAAAGGGAGAAGGGAGCTTCTGAAGAAGTATCCCCTTTTCTTTTTTCCGGACAGGCAGGCTAGCGCTTTTTTACTTTTGAAAGAATAGAGAGGCATTGGGGAAGGGAGCGGAGCGTTTTCCTTGAGGAGCGCTTCCCTTCCCCAAAACCGCCAGCGCGGAACCTCTCTCCTTTCAAAGACGTTCGTGCCTATCAAATCCTTGCCCGCAGTCTCTTCCGGCACAGATTGTCTTTGAAAATACGGTCAAAGTGGAAGGCTTGTCTCATGGCGGTCGAGAGATGTTTTTCCAGCGGCTGCGCGGCGGAACTCCCGCTGATGCGGGGCGTCAAAGTGACATGGATGCGTTATGGGAATGCTGCTCAGTGTAAGAGGGATACGGAAATCGTTCGGAGCGGTGGCGGCGTTGCGGCACGCCGATCTGGACATGGCGGAAGGTGAGGTCGTGGCACTGCTTGGCGATAACGGCGCGGGCAAGTCCACGTTCGTCCGCCTGCTCTCCGGGGCCGGGCGTCCCGACGGCGGCACGTTCAGGTTTGGGGGGAATCCCGTTGATCTGGCGAAATACAGCGTCCGCAAGGCCCGGGATATGGGCATCGAGACGGTGCATCAGGATCGCTGCCTGTGCGAGGGGCAGTCGCTCTGGAGGAATATGTTTGTGGGGCGCCACGTGAGGACGCGCTGGGGATTCATCGACATTGCCGCCGAACGCGAGGCAACCCGGTTGATGCTGGGGGAGTGGCTCGGGCTCGGCGGGGCGGGGCTGGACCCCGATGCCGACGTACGGGTGTTGTCCGGCGGCGAGCGGCAGGCGCTGGCGATCGGGCGGGCCATGTATTTCGGGGCGCGGCTGGTCATCTTGGACGAACCCACCACGGCCCTCTCGTTAAAAGAGGTGAAACGCGTTCTGGAATTCATCCAGGCCCTGCGGGACAAGGGGCGCTCCGTGCTGCTGGTGTCCCACCATGTGCATCAGGCGTATGATGTGGCGGATCGGTTCCTGTTCATGGATAAGGGCAGGACGGTCGGTGAAGTACGGCGCGAGGGGACGTCCCCGGCGGATCTGACGGAACGGCTGCTGTCCCTCGCCGAAGGGAGAGGTGCGTGATGGGCGGGCGCATCCGGTGGGCGTTGCCCGCAAGCACACGCAACCAGCTGTGGCTGACGGGGTTGTTCTTGGCGTTGCTTGCGCTGTTCATGATGACGGGCGCGCGGGCGTTTCTGGCGTGGCCCATGTACGAGAGTCTGCTTTCAACCTTGCCCCTGTACGGTTTTCTGGCGCTCGGGCTCACGTTGGTGGTCGCGGCGGGGGAGATGGATTTGTGTTTCCCCTCGACGCTGGCGGTAGCCGGATTCGGCTTTGCGCTCACGGCGATACACACGGGGCAGGTCTGGCTCGGCGTCATCGTCGCCATCCTGATCGGCTTGGGGATCGGTCTCTGCAACGGCTTTCTGGTCGCGTATGTCGGCGTGCCGTCCATCATAGCGACCATCGGGACGCAGTTTTTCTGGCGCGGCGCTGTCATGCTGCTGAGCCAGGGACTCGCACTCGGGCTGGCGGATCTGGGGGGAAGCCCCACGCATAGCGTGCTGGCAGGGAGGCTTGGCGGCTTCCTGCCCATGCAATCGCTCTGGCTGATTGTAATGGCGCTTGCCCTTTGGCTTCTCCTGAACCGCCACCCGCTCGGCGACGCCATCCGGTTTACGGGCGAGCAGGCGGACATCGCATCCCGGCTCGGCATCAACGTCCCGGCGGCCCGTCTTGGCGTACACACGCTCATGGGCGGCATAGCGGGCTTTGCCGGGGCCATCGGATGCATGGAAATGGGGTCGTGGTGGCCCACACAGGGAGACGGGTACATGCTGTTGGTGTTCGCCGCCGTGTTCATCGGTGGGACCAGCGTATTCGGAGGCTCCGGGAGGCTGTACGGCACGTTGATCGGCATCGCCATCGTCGGGATGATCGAGGCGGGCATCGTCAGTTCCGGCCTGTCGGGATTCTGGACTCGCGCCGTGCACGGCATGGTCATCGTTGTCGCGGTATCGAGTTACGCGATTCTCTCAGGGAATGCCGACGAGCGTATTTTGCGTCTGGTACGGTGGAGAAAAAGGTAGAGCCTCTTCAAAGCCACTGAGCCGAGAAAAGCGGCAAGTGGCGAGCGGCGCGCATTGCCTGATCGGTACAACACAGGGAAACGCGTTTCCTGACCTCGGTTCCGGATGGTGGAAAGAGCAACAAAAGGGAGGCGTCAACCTCCCTTTTGTTATCGCCGGACAGCTACAAGTCTCGTCGCTCGACAAGCAGTTTATCCAGTTCTTCCATGAATGCGGCAAGCAGGGCTTCCTGCCCGCGCACGGAGCGGATGACTTCGCCTTTACGGAAGATGATGCCCTTGTCGCGGCCTCCGGCCATGCCGAGATCGGCTTCCCGCGCCTCGCCGGGTCCGTTCACCACACAGCCCATGACCGCGACCTTGATGGGCGCGTTTTCCGTGCGCAGGCGGCGCTCCACTTCTTGAGCGAGGCCGATGAGATCTATTTCCGTACGCCCGCAGGTGGGGCAGGAGATGATTTCCGGCCCGCGCTGGCGCAGTCCGAGGGCGCGGAGCAGTTCCCACGCCACGGTCATCTCTTCTTCCGGGGCAGCCGTCAAAGAGACGCGCAGGGTGTCGCCGATGCCCTCGCTAAGGAGGACCCCCATGCCGACCGAGGATTTGATGGCTCCGCGCAGTACGCCGCCCGCCTCGGTGACGCCAAGGTGCAGCGGGTAATCGCAGCGTTGCGATAATAGCCGGTAACATTCAATGGTATTGAGGACCGAAGACGACTTGATGGAAATTTTCGTATCGTAAAAGCCGTGTTCCTCAAGGATGCGGACATGCCCGAGTGCGCTTTCAACCATTGCTTGCGGGGTGGGGCCTCCGTACTGCTCCAGCAGCCGTTTTTCTACCGAACCACTGTTGACGCCCACGCGGATCACCGCGCCCCGCGCTTTGGCGGCATCGACCACCATTTCCACGTTTTTGCGTTCGCCGATGTTGCCGGGGTTGATGCGTAAGCCTTCCAATCCCGCTTCCAGTGCCATGAGGGCCAGACGGTAGTCAAAATGAATGTCCGCGATGACCGGGATGAGGCTGGCGTCATGAATGGCGCGCAGGGCCCTGGCTGCCGTCTCGTCGGGTACGGCGACGCGCACGATTTCGCAGCCCGCGTCATGCAAGCGTTTGATCTGGCCGAGGGTGGCCTCCACGTCCCGCGTGTCGGTATTCGCCATGCTCTGGACGACAATGGGTGCACCTCCGCCGATACGGACGGAGCCGAGTTTCAATTGTCGAGTCTGTTTGCGGGGGAGTTCCATATACTATCCTTTTGGGGAGGAATCTGGGGGAGGGCGCTTTTTATAAAAAGCGCCCTCCCCCAGACCGCCACCCGCAAAAATGTTGACTGGTGGGGAGGCTGCGCGACAGGAGTTCGTTTCAGCCGGAGAGGGAATACAGAGAAGAGGCCATGCCCTGTCGGGATAAGATAGCTGGCTGTTGTTTTTAACAATATCGTTTCAACAAAAACCGTCGGGGGATGATCCGTCTGAGGAACATCCCCCGACGGTCGTTTTTCCGAAACTGCCGGGGTCCGGGGGGAGGCTCTCCCCCCGGGCAGGTCCGGGCGGCAGCCCGGCGGAGTCTGAGGCAGAGCCTCAGCAGGTGCAGGGCAGCGCCCTGCGTGTATTCACGTTACGCCAGCTTCTTGCGTTGTTCGGCCAGAGCCGCAGCCTGTTCCTCAAAGGTGGCGAAACCGGCCTGATGCAGGGCGTCCTCGACGGTCTCGTTCCAGTTCCACGCGGCATAGATGACCGGCTTGTGGAACGTGGCGCGGAAGGCCTTAAGAGCCTTGCGGGCGGTGTTTTCGCGGCTTCCGCCGAGGCTGTCACGGAGTTCGCCGTGCAGACGGGCGGTTTCCGCATCGTACCAGGCGCGGATCTTGGCCGGATCGGAGGCGAGCTTGGCGACATCGGCCTTTCCGGCGGCTTCAAGCAGCTTGACCAGCTTGGCCTGGTGCTGTTCGCCAAGCCACTTGCCAAGGCCGGAAGCCGAGATGTTCAGGGCTTCGGCGGCCGCGAAGTCCTGCTTCGTGCGGTAGTAGGTATCGGGCACGACGGAGGCGGAGGTGATGCCGCTGATAGCCACGAGGCCGCGCAGCACTTCGCTGTTCGCCACGCCCTGGCCGCAGAAGCCGACCTTTTTGCCGAATTTCTGCCCGGAGAAGATGGTCACCAGAATCGCCCAGACCACGGCGGGGTCTTCCTCGTCGTAGATGTGCGAGAGCGAGCTGTTGTCGCGGTCGGTGGCCAGCACCATCTGGGTCATGTCGTTGGAGCCGATGGAGAAGCCGTCGAACTCCTGGATGAACTGCCGCGCCAGAATGGCGTTGGAAGGCAGCTCGGACATGAGGATGATCTTGAGGCCGTCCTCGCCGCTGCGCAGGTTGTGCACGGTGTCGAGGTAGCCGCGCATGGCGCGGGCCTGTTCCAGCGTGCGCACGAAGGGCAGCATGAGCTGGAGGTTGTGCGCGCCGTAAGCCGAGCGGGCCAGCTTGAAGGACTCGATTTCCCAGTCGTGGATATCGCGGGATACGCCGCGATAGCCGAGCATCGGGTTGTCTTCGTGATCTTCGAAGAGGTTGCCGCCGAGCAGGTTGCGGTACTCGTTGGTCTTGAAGTCGGTGGTACGGTACACGATGGGCTTGCCGTAGAAGGCCATCGCAAACAGGGCCAATCCCTGAGACAGCGTCTGCACGTAGTGGTCGTGGCCGTTCTTGTGGCCGCGGGCGCGGATGAGCGTGCCGATTTCGCCGGGGATGGAACGCAGGGCGGCGATTTCCTTGGCGAGGCCGCAGCGGGCGCCCACGTCTTCACGCAGCGCGGCGATCTGGCGCAGGGTTTCCTGCACCGCCGGATTGAGCGCGGCGTAGCTGACCTGATCGCCGATTTCCTTTTCGATGGCGGCGCGGCGCGCCTTCACTTCGGGGGAATCGCCGGACAGGGCCAGCAGTTCGGACTCGTAGCCCATGATGATGCGGACGTGTTCGGCCAGATCCGCGGACGTCTCCAGCGTGCTGTAGAAGCGCGCGGCACGTTCGGTGTATTCGTCCAGCAGCTTTTCAACTTCGCGCATACGCCGATACACGGCCATGATTTCGTCGGGATTGCGGAGGTCGTCCTTTTTGCCGAGCTTTTCCAGTTCTTCCGCGAAGCCGGTGATGTTGCCGACGTGTTCGCGGAGGCGGAGATCCAACGACACGAGGCCAGCGTCAAGCTGTTCGCGGATGGTCTTGCGCAACTTGGAGTCCAGTTCGCCGATCTTCTTCTGGACGAGGCGTTCCAGTTCGCCGTTGTCGAAGGCTTCCAGCGCGGCGGGGTGCACGCCCACGTTGCCGAGCATGAATTCGGCGCGCAGCAGGCCCACTTCAAAGTCCGGCACGTTGCGGAGGCGGGACAGGAACAGGGCCTGCCCGATGTCCGCGAGCACGAGGCCGACTCGGGTTTTCGTCTGGGGCAGGGCTTCCACGTCCATTTCGCCGCCGACTTCATGCAGCGGGAGCAGGCCGCGGTACACGCGCCCACGGGTGCCGTCGACGGTGACGTCCAGACCGTCCAGAGCCTGAAGGGCCGTGGGGTTCTGGATGCCGATGACCGCGGCGATGCCGAGTTCGCGGGAGGTGATGGCCGCGTGGCTGGTGTCGCCGCCCACGTCGGCGAGGATGGCGGAGGCCACGCGCATACCGGGAACCATATCGGGGTCGGTACGTTCGGCGGCGAGGATTTCGCCCTTACCCACGCGGTTCAGTTCCAGCGCGGAGCGGAGGAAGCGGACCTTACCCTGTCCGGCGCCACGGGAGGCCCCGTTACCGGTCAGCAATATCTCGGCGGCAGCGGCGGCCTTGGGCTCCACTTCGCGGCGGCGCATGAAGATGGTGTGGGGATGCAGGGCCAGTTCTTCATTCCAGCGTGTTTCGGGGCGCGCCTGCACGAACCACAGCATACCCTTGGAGTCGATGCAGAACTCGGTGTCCATGATCATGCCGTCGTAGGCCTTGCTCACGGCGCGCACGCCCTTGGCGACCTGCTCGGCCTGCGTGGGGGTCAGGGCCCAGAGCATACACTCGCGTTCCGGAACGGGCACTTCCTTGGTGCCGCCGTTTTCGTCATAGACGATCTTCATGGTTTTGCTGCCCATGAAGCGGATCACGACTTCGCTGCCGTCGTCCTTCTGGTAGACATACAGCTTGTCGGGCGTCACGCGGCCGCCCACCACGGCTTCACCGAGGCCGTAGCTGGTGTCGATGCTCACGAGGTCCTTGCGGACGGTCCCGCGGCAACCCGTGGCGGTGTCGGCGCTGAACGCCGTACCGGACACCACCGGATTGATCATGCGCATGATGCACACGGAAAGGGACGTGTTCTCGATGGACCATTCCTTCTTCGCCTGCGCGGCAAGCTCTTCCTGGCCCGTGGTTTCGGACTGGGTCAGAGCATCGAGGATGGCTTCCCGGCGGTAAATCATGGAGCGCAGGTTATAGGCCGAGGCGCAGTCCCACAGGTACGCGGTGGCCACTGCGTCGTCGCCGACCATGTTCAGGAAGGTGTCCTGAAGGCCCGCGAAGGCTTTCTTGCGGGAGTCCTCACCGGCGGCGGAGGAACGCACGGCCACGGGCACGTCGCTTTCCTGCGCTTCGGCGCAGATGTCGCGGTAGGCGGAACGGACGGCCTTGTCGACGCGTTCGGGCAGGGGGCAGGACAGGATGGCGGCCTGCACCATGACGGAACGCTTGCGGAGCTGGTCGATGCCTTCCTGCGAGGAGGCGAAGCCGTCGACCACGTTGTTGACGAACGTGCGCAGGCGGATATGCGGCAGTTCCGGATCGGCTTCGGAAGCCTTGCGGATCTCGGCTGCGACGGAACGCACGAATTTCGGCAGGAACTCGTGATCCTTGGTGACTTCGGGGGAAGCCCAATCGATGCGGTTATAGGCTTCGTCGACCATGGAACGGATCAGCGCCGCGCACACCTTGCATTCGTCGAGCACGATGTGGAACGCCACGGACGAAATGGCGCGGAACTGAGGAATGCGAACGCCTTCAACCCGGCTGATCAGTGCCGTGTTGTAGTTTTTGCCACCCACCAGCAGCTCGGCGTCCTCGCCGATCCGCACGATGTCCGCGCCGGTCAGGACCAAGCGCTTGAGAAGATCTTCCACCGGAACCTCGTCTTGTCGGTTTTTGGTTGCGGAAGGAGTTTTCGTCATGAGGATTGCCTCCCAGGCTCTCTCTTCGTATCGGTTGATGTCCCTTAGATCCGGCTGAGCCGTTCCCCGCAGTAGGGACAGAACTCGATGTCATTCATGGGCAACGGACGACTGCACGCCTCGTTGGTGCAGATGCGCGGAACCGGCCCGAGCTCCACGATGAGCTCGCCTTCGCGGACGGTTTCCATCTTCCTGGTTTCCTTGTAGTCGGCGGTCTTGAGCACACGCTTGACGATGCCGGCCACAGGAGCCAGAACGGCTTTTTCCTGCTTCATGATGGACACGTTGAACAGTTCTTCGCCCTCCTCGACGATGTCGCCGGGATGGACGTACATCACCCAGAGGTCGCCGTTGCTCGGCGCGCCGACCTGATACTTGTCCGTAGGATCGGCCATCACCGCGCCCCCGGCGCCGCCGTTCTTGGGCGGGGCGACCTTGACGAGCTGGCTGAAGATTTCCGAGTCAAGCACGAAGCGGACCATGGATTCGCCCGCGTCGTTGGCCGGGGACATGCTCACCAGCAGGAACTGGTGCGGCTTGCCGGACGTATCCACAAAGTTGATTTCCTCGCCGACGGAGCAGCCTTCAAACCAGACGGGCAGCGGCAGCCGGTTGGGATCGCCGTATTTGGCACGGAACTGAACCGTCTTCACGGCGTCGCCGGGATGGTTCAGGTACATGACCATTTCTTCTTCCGTGGGTTCGCGCTTGATGATGTCGCGGAACGCCTTGCGCTCAGCCTCAATGTCCATGTCGGTGAGCTTTTCCAGCGGCGAATGCGTGGTCCGGTCGGCAATGGCCTGCTTCCATGCGTTGCCGAACGCGCTCTCATACACCCAATCCGGCGGGAAGCCCAGAGGCAGCTTGCCGAATTTGCCCAAAAGGAGGTTGCGGAACGCGTCGTTGCAATCCTGATAGAGGGCGAGGCGGGCCGCGCGGGTGCCTTCGCTGAGTTCGGCTTCGTCGGGCACGTCGTTGACGCGATCAAGCACGCCGAGCAGGTATTTGACCTCTTCTTCGCCGCCGCGCTTGTACGCGCCGGTCACGGCGAGGAATGCGGTGTTCCACGTGATCTGGGAACCGGGGGTCACGTCGTGGTAACGGACGAGCTTGCGGGTCCCGGCAAGGAACTTGAGCATGTAGGGCAGCAGGTGGATGTAGCCCTGCTTGAGCGCGCCTTCCTGCGACGAGGAGGTCGCGCCGCCGGGCATGGCGTGTTCGGTCACGTCGTTGTCGATGCCCTGGAAGTACGGAGCGCAATAGCGGTCGTAGTAGGGGATGACCTGCTTGAGCACGAAGTTGGCGTCGCGCACCATATCCTTGTTCATGGCGGTCTTGAGGCCGAGTTCGCCTTCCATGTAGGCAGCGGTGGCGAGGGTGTCGCCCTGGCCGTAGCTGCGGACGCACGCGCCGAGGTTCGTATCCACGATCTGGACGCCAGCCTTGGCAGCCGCGCCCACGGAGGGAACGAACAGGCCGTCCGTCATATGGCGGTGGTAGTGCAGCACCAGCTCGGGCCACCGTTTGCGCAGCGCCGTGACCACTTCGGTCATGAAGCGGGGCGGGCATACGCCGGCCATGTCCTTGAGGCCAAGGATGATATGGCGGGAGACTTCCTTTTCGCTCATGCCGGCCACATCGCCGCACACGGAAAGGACGTTCTCGGCCACGCCGAGGTAGTGATCAACGTCAAAGCCGTTGGCCCACGACATGGAAATGGCGGGTTCGAAGACCACGTCCCTGCGGCTCAACGCGACTTCGGCGAAGGGACGCATGTTGTCGATGTGGTTCAGGAAGTCGAAGCAGCGGATGATCTGGAAGTTGTCGCAGATCATTTCGCCGGTCAGGCGCATGAGGTTCTTGGGCTGCGGGCTGTAGCCGAGCACGTTGGTCGAGCGGATCAGGATCTGCTTGAGGGTCTTCGGGGCGAACTTGTTCCATTCCTTCGCCTCGGTGAAGGGGTAGGTCATGTTCGCCATCATGGCGACGTGGAAGTGCGCGCCGCCGCCGTTCTCAAGGGAGAAAAAGCCGCAGTTGTCCAAGTAGGGCCCCACGAGGCGGTCTTCGGCGAGGCGGAAGCGGTTGCCGCTGTTGGATTGGGTGCTGTCGCGGGTGGTCGTGTCCGTGAAGTGGACACGGCCGCTGTCGCGGACGTAATCGAGCAGGGCCACGCGGTCGCCGTGCGGATAGGGAGAGGGCTCTTTGCGTACTTTGGAGGGGATGGCAGGGAGCACCACATCCTGACGCGGCAGGCGGGGCGTGGTGTGGGAACGGTATTCGCCGAGCTGGACGAAGGGGTTGTAGCCCTTGGCCGAGATTTCCGCGATGAGCTTGGCGAGGCGTTCGCTTTCCGGCGCGAGGTCGGCGTATATCATGAGCTCGGGCGCGGACGGGATGAAGCCCGTGTCGAACATGCCCGCCCGGAAGGCCGGGTGCTTGAGGACCTGACGATAGAAGGGGATCGTGGTCTTCACGCCGCCGACCATGTATTCGGTCAGGGCGCGGTCCATGATGCCGAGCACTTTCTGCCAGTCGCGGCCATAGGCGATGAGAAGCGAACCGGCGGAGTCGTAGTTCGGGGGGAACTCGTACCCGGCGGAAAGGTTGGAGTCGATGCGCACGCCGGGGCCGCCGGGCGACACGTAGCGGGTAATCAGGCCGGAGTTCGGGGCGAAGTTGTTCTGCGGGTCTTCGCAGTTGATGCGGACCTGCATGGCGAAGTGGGACGGCTTGGTGTTTTCTTCGGTCAGGCGCAGCTTCGCGCCGAAGGCCACGGCGATCTGCTCTTCGACGAGGTCGACGCCGTAACGGCTTTCGGTGATGCCGTGTTCCACCTGAAGGCGGGTGTTCACTTCGATGAGGTAGGGTTCACCCTGCGGGGTGACGAGGAACTCCACCGTGGCGAGGGAGTAATAACCCACCTCGCGGACCAGCATACGGGAGTATTCCTTCAGGCGTTCGCGCAGCTCGGGCGTGATGCCCGCCCACGGGGACGGGGTGATTTCCACGAGCTTCTGGTGGTTGCGCTGCACGGAGCAGTCGCGTTCGTCAAAGGCGAACACGTTGCCGTGCTGGTCGGCGATGACCTGGATTTCGATGTGGCGGACCTGTTCGAGGTACTTTTCCACGTACAGGCGGGGGTTGCCGAAGGACGCCTGCGCCATGGCGGAGGCCTTAAAAAAGGCATCTTCCAGTTCGCTTTTTTCACGAACAAGGAAAATGCCGCGCCCGCCTCCGCCGCCCTCAGCCTTCAGCATGATGGGGAGGGTGATTTCGTCGACGACCTTGCGTGCGGCGGGCACGTCGACCGCGCCTTCCGAGCCGGGCACCACGGGGATGCCGAGCCGCTTGGCGATCTTGCGGACCTGCACCTTGTTGCCGAGCAGGTTCATGGAGTCGGCTTTGGAGCCGATGAAGGTGATGCCCGCCTCTTCGCATTTCTGGGGGAACCGCTCGTCTTCCGACGCGAAGCCCCAGCCGGGATGGATGGCGATGATACCGCGCTGCTTCGCCTTGGCGATGATGAGATCGAGATCAAGGTACGCGCGAGGATCGGAACCGAGCAGGAGCAGTTCCTGCGCGGACGAAGCGGCCGGCGCGGCCTTGTCGATGTCGGTGGCGGTCATTACGGGCACTGCGGCGAAGCGTTCACGGATGGCCCGGCAGATTCGACGTGCCGGAATGCCCCGGTTGGCTACGAGTATGGGCTTGCCCCGAACTTCGTCCAGTACCTGTTCAAACGTCTTGGCGGCCATGCTTTCAACCTTTTCAATAAAGAAATGTTTAGACCCGGCAAAAGCCGGTCTTGTTCAGGACGCACCCCGAAACGGCATCGGGGACACCTGTGATCCGCCTCCGCACCGCTGCGGAAGGCCGTTCCCGGCGCCGCGCATGGCGCTTCGCGTCACGGCTGCATGGGAGGGCGGTCCAACCGAAGGCTCCCGGAAAGGAAACTGTTTGTTCCCTTACGATTTCGCAGGCGCAACCCGCCGAAATCGTCCAGCCCTTCAAGAATGCCTGTGTGGCGTTCCTGTTCGTCGGGGCCGTCCGTCAGAAGGACCGTTTGCCCGAGGAAGGCGAGGTGGCGTTCAGCAAGTGAACGCCACGCGTTTTTCCCCTTGGCGTCAATCTCTTCGACATAACAGAAAAAGATACGGCTCACAAGTCGCATCCACAGTCCCGCAACGGAAAGCGGCGAGACATTGGATTTTGTTGCAGAAGAGAGGAGCCCCGCCGGAACGGCGCGCTGCGCCCGCATGAGGGCGGCCGGGGGGGAGGATACGAGGTTCAGGCCGATCCCGGCGACAAGCAGGTTTTCGGCGGGCGTTTCCCTATGCGGGGGCAGGGGGCGTTCCTCCAGAAGAATGCCGCCGACCTTGCACCAGCCGGGGCCTTCCTCCTGTTCCTCGCGCCGCAGCAAGTCGTTGGGCCATTTCATATGAACGTCGAACCCCATGTGGGTCAGCGCTTCGGCGATGAGCCCGCCCACGGCGGGGGCCGCGGCCGTGCCCGTGAACGGGTGGCTCTGGGGCAGGCGGAGCGCCGCGTAGACGTTGCCTTCGGGCGAAACCCAGTTGCGCCCGAGCTGCCCCCGGCCGCTGCGCTGGCTCAGGGCGAGCACGCTCCCCCAGACGGGAAGCTGCCCGTGCGCGGCGAGGGCCCGGGCGACATCCATACTTGAAGTGGCGGAGCCGCACAGATACACTGGCGCCGGTACGCTGGCCGTTTCGGGAGTGTTTCCCGTCTGGGAAACCGGCGCAGTGAAGAATTGTTCGAGATACGGGCAGGCCGTGCTTGTGCCCGGTATGGTGAACGCCGCTTCGGGAAGCCCGTTCCAGAGGGCGGAGCCGGCCGCGTGATCAGCCGGAAACGGATCGGCGAGGCGGCCGTGCGGAGGGCGTTCGGAGTGGACGCCTTCGTGCAGAAGCCGCACCGTGCCGTTGAGACGAAAAGTGGAGTCGTGTGTCATGGCAATCGAAAATTGGCCGGAAACGGGCCGGATACCGGTCTATCTGGTGGGTGGGGCCGTTCGGGACCGCCTGTTGGGGCGGACGCCTCGGGAATATGATTTCGCGTTTGACGCGGACGAAGCCACGTTTCTACAGCGGAATCCCGAGGCCCGCAAGGTCGGGAAGAGCGTTTCGGTCTTTTTGTTGCGCGGTCAGGAATTTATGCCGCTTGAGGGGACGCTGGAAGAGGACATGCGCCGCCGCGATCTGACCATCAACGCGCTGGCCGAGGATCGGGACGGCAACCTTCTCGGGCATCCCGATGCGCTTTCGGATCTGCGGGAAGGCATCCTGCGGCCCGCTTCGCCGACGAGTTTCCGGGATGAGCCCGTGCGGGTGTTCCGGCTGGCCCGCATGGCTTGCGAATTGCCGTCGTTCACGGTTCATCCCGAGGCTGTGGCGCAGATGCGCGCCGTGGCGGGGGAGGGCTTGCTTGGGCGCATTCCCGCCGAACGCGTGGGGCGCGAACTCATGAAGGCGCTGGCCTCGCCGAAGCCGTCGCGTTGGCTGTCCGTGCTGGCGGAAGGGAACTGCCTTTCCCCGTGGTTCCGGGAGCTGGAAACTTCGATGGATATTCCGGCGGGCCCCGTGGCGTACCATTCAGGTTCGGTGATGGCACATCTGATGGACGTGATGGATGCGGTGGCGGGCGATCCCCTGTGCGTCTGGATGGCCCTGTGCCATGATCTCGGCAAGATCGGCACGGACCCGGCCTTGCTGCCGCACCACTACGGGCACGAGCTGCGCGGGGCCGAACCCGCCGAGCATGTCGCCAAGCGCCTCGCCTTGCCCGCGCGTTACGGCGCGGCGGGCGTGCTGTCGTCGCAGCTGCACATGAAAGCCGGTATCTATGAAATGCTGCGGGCAGGAACCCGTTGCGATCTGCTGATGCAGGTCCACAATGCCGAGCTGGACGGGCCGTTCTGGAAACTGGCCGAAGCCGACAGCGGGCGTTCGCTGCGTCCTGTCGTCAATGACGATCTTGCTGTGCTGCTCAGGATTTCACTGCCTCCGGAGTGGCGGGACAGGGGCAAGGAGTCCGGAAGGCGGCTCCGGGCGATGCGTTGTCAGGCCCTCGCCATGCATATGGCGAAGCGCAAACGGGAGAATGCCGATGGCTGATGGCGCGGGCATGGCGGGTGCGCCTTTGGATGTGAGCGGACGGAAGCCCGGGGCGGCTGGCGGCATACATGCCGTGGATTCGGATGCCGCCGTAGTCGTGGATGCCGTCCACGCGGCTCAAGGCGTGCGTGTCGTGGATTCATCCGGCCTCAACCACATCCTTCCTGTGGAAGCGGGGCAGACGCTTGCCCAGACGATCTGGCTGTCCGGCGAACTGTCCCCTCCCGCGCTGTGTTCGGGGCTCGGGCGCTGCGGGGCGTGCCGGGTACGGTTTTTTGAAGGGACGCCCAAGCCGTGCGACGCGGATAGCGCCATCCTCGGCGCGGAGGCAGTGCGCGGCGGCTGGCGGCTGGCCTGCCGCCATACAGCCGTTGTTGGCATGGCCGTGGAGTTGCCTCCTCCGCCGTCCGGAAAACGGAAACGGATGGACATAAGGCCGGATGCGGGCCCGTTCCGGCTGGCCGTGGATCTGGGGACGACATCCATCCATTGGCGGCTCCTCGACGGCACGGGGCATGAGGCTGCGTCCGGGCAGGCCCTCAATCCGCAGATGGGCGCGGGGAGCGATGTGGTGTCGCGCCTTGCCGCCGCCCGGAATCAGGAGGGCCGGGAACGGCTGGGGCATCTCGTGCTCCGCTTCCTGCAACGCGTTGTCTCGGACGTGGGCGTCCCGGTGGCGGAACTGTGCATCGCGGGGAATACCGCCATGACCTCCATCCTGTTGAATGAAGATGTGGCCGGATTATGTGCCGCCCCGTACCGGCTGACGGAGCCGGGAGGCCGCACGGCGGAGCTGCCCGGTCTACCTCCGGCGTGGATTCCCCCGCAGCCCGCCCCGTTCGTGGGCGGGGACATCAGCGCGGGCATGGCGGCCCTCCTGTACGGGGAATCGCCGGAATTTCCTTTTCTGCTTGCGGACATGGGGACGAACGGCGAATTCGTGCTCGCTCTGGATAAGGAACGCTCCTTCATTGCCAGCGTTCCGCTCGGCCCGTCGCTCGAAGGCATCGGGCTCCGCTACGGCGGGGTGGCGGATACGGGCAGCGTCTCGGGATTCCGGCTCGGTCCGTTCGGCCTGTCTCCCGTGGTCATCGGCAACACGGAACCGAAACGGATTTGCGGCACGGGCTATTTGTCGCTGCTGGATGCGCTGTTGCGGACAGGTTTCCTCGACGCCACGGGTCGCCTTGCGTCGGCTTCTGTTTCACCTCTGGCCGCCCGCCTGCTCGGGACCGTCGAACGCGGGGCCGCTGGCTGGAGCCTGCCGTTGCCCGGCGGCATGGAGCTTGCCGGGGCCGACGTGGAGGAAATCCTCAAGGTCAAGGCCGCGTTTTCGCTGGCTTTGGAAAGCCTGCTGGCGGCGTCCGGGCTGGAGAGCAGAGCGCTCGCGCGGGTTTGCCTCGGCGGTGCGCTCGGGGAACACATGCCGGAAACCGCACTGGAGCGGCTGGGCTTTCTGCCGCAGGGCCTGCAGGCGCGCACTGTGGCGGAGGGCAACACCTCCCTGCGCGGGGCGGCGCTTCTGCTGACGCGCCCGGAACTGCGGGAGAGGCTGGTCCGCTGGAGTTCCGGGTGTACGCTTGTGGATCTGGCGGCCCGTCCCGATTTTACGGCCCTGTACATGCGGCATATGGTTTTCGGATAAGCGCCGTCCGTTTGCAAGAAGCCGCGTTTTGTGGCATTGCCTCCGTATTCGATACCCTGTAGCGCAACCTCTTTTTTAGGAGGAGAACAATGAACGTACGTCTCATGTCCGACCTTGATCTGCAAGGGAAGACCGTTGTTTTTCGTGAAGACCTCAATGTCCCGGTCAAGGAAGGGAAAATCACCAGCGACAAGCGCATCCGGGCGGCCATTCCGTCCTTGAGGTTCGCGCTGGATAAAGGTGCCGGCATCATCGTGCTCTCGCACCTTGGCCGTCCCGAAGAAGGCGTTTACTCCGAAGAAGCTTCGCTGGCTCCCGTGGCCAAACGCCTTGAGGAACTGCTCGGCGTTCCGGTCAGGCTTGAGAAGGACTATCTGGACGGCGTCAGCGTAAAGCCCGGCGAATGCGTCCTGTGCGAGAACGTGCGCTTCAACAAGGGCGAAAAGAAGAATAATGAGGAAGTGGCCCGCAAGCTGGCCGCGCTCGGCGACGTGTACGTCATGGATGCGTTCGCCACGGCGCACCGCGCGCAGGCTTCCACCGAAGGGGCCATCCGTTTTGCCAAGGTCGCCTGCGTGGGCCTGCTCATGGCCGCCGAACTCGAAGCCGTAACCCGTATCCTCCATGCGCCCAAGCATCCGCTGCTCGCCATCATCGGCGGCTCCAAGGTTTCGACCAAACTTGAAGTCCTGAATAATCTTTCCAAGCGCGTGGACAAGCTTATCGTGGGCGGCGGCATCGCCAATACCTTCCTGAAGGCCGCCGGATACGAAGTGGGCAAGTCCCTGTATGAGCCGGATCTGGTGGAGTCCGCCGCCAAGATCATGGAAGAGGCCAAAGGGCGCGGCGCGGCCATCCCGCTGCCCGTCGACGTCGTTGTCGGCCCGGCGCTGGAAGAACACGCTCCGGCGACCGTGCTCAAGGTCGAGGACGTGCGCCCTGACGACATGATCCTCGATATCGGCCCCGCCACCGCCGCAATGTACGCTCAGATCATCGCCGAGGCGGGCACCGTGGTTTGGAACGGTCCTGTGGGCGCGTTTGAAATCGACCAGTTCGGCAAGGGAACGGAAGCCATCGCCAAGGCCGTTGCGGAAACGTCCGCCTATACGGCTACCGGAGGCGGTGACAGTATCGCGGCCCTCGAGAAGTACGGCTACGCCAGTCAGGTGGATTATATTTCCACGGCGGGCGGCGCGTTCCTCGAAGTGCTGGAAGGCAAAACCCTGCCGGCCGTGGCCGCTCTTGAGGCGCGTGCGGCATCGTGAGCCAGTCATCCTCCCCTAAACGTAGAAACAACGCGGGGACTTCCGAAAAGGGGGCCCCGCGTTCCCCGTCCCGTGGCCCGGCGGAAAAGCGCCCCGCACCCCGGCAGGACAGTCGCGCCGATCAGGAACGTCCCGCCCGGAACAGCTATGCAGGGCAGGGGCGTTCCGGAAACAATCCGAAGAACGGTCCCGGAGAACGCCGCCCCGGTGGGCCGCGTGCGGGCTTCCGCAAGCCTGATGCGCCGCGTGCCGACGGTCCGGTAAGGCCCATGCCCGCGCCGGTCAAGCACGCGGCAGGGCATCCGATGTGCCGCCCGTTGTTTTCTCCGCTGGACGCTTTTTGCCGCAACGCGCTGGCGCAGCTCCCCAAGGCGCTGGATGCGGTGATGCCGCTGTCCCGCAACCACCGCGCCGATTTGCCGGAGGCCATCCGTGACCTGTCCGCCATGCTCACCTATGAGCGCGGTGGGCTCGGGCGTTCCTACTGGAGCGCGCCCCGGTATGTGTCGGCATATCTGCGTTATTTTTTGCCGTGGAACCTCGTGCGGTTGACCGGCCTCTTGCCGGGGCTGGATCTGCCCGTGCCCGTTTGCGCCGCCGAGAACCCGGTGACCATCGCCGACCTCGGGAGCGGGCCGCTGACCCTGCCGATCGCCCTGTGGCTGTCCCGTCCCGACTGGCGGGCTGTGCCGCTGACGCTGGTCTGCGTGGATACGGTTCCCCGTCCCATGGAAATGGGGCGCTCCATACTGGAACACATGGCGAAACTCTCCGGTGAACCGCTGAACTGGACGATCCGTCTGGTGCGTTCGCCGCTGATGCAGTCATTCCGCGAGTTGCGCTCTCCGTATCTGCTCATGGCGGGCAATGTGCTCAACGAATTGAAGGACAAGCCGGGCGTCAGCGTCGATGAACGTATGGCGGATCTCGCCGTCGCCGTGGGGCGGACGCTGCATCCTGAAGGCACGGCGCTGTTCGTTGAGCCCGGCACGCGGCTCGGCGGCACGCTTACCGCGAAGCTCCGGGAAACGGCGCTGGAGGAGGGGCTGACGCCTGTGGCTCCTTGTCCGCATCTTGGTCCGTGTCCGCTGTTGGAGACGCGCGAGCGTCGCTGGTGCCACGCGTCGCAGCTTGCTGTGGCCCCGGCATGGCTGGCGGATCTGGCCCGTTACGCCAAGCTGCCCAAGGATTCGCTGAGCTTGTCGTTCATGCAGCTTCGGCCTGAATCGGAGGCCGCTCCCATCGCCAAAACAGCTCTTTTTCCGGCGATGGACCCCAATGGGGTCGTTGCCCGTATCTTGTCCGAGTCCTTCCCCGTCCCCGGCATGGGACATGCCCGCTATGCCTGTACGGAAGACGGGTTCGCCATTATCCCCGCAGCCGGGGACATCCCCTCCGGGGCGCTTGTCGCCTGCCGCCGTCCCGCGTCTCCACGTAAGGACGCCAAGACGGGGGCCGTTGAACTGCTTTGGCAGCCGGAACAAAAACCTCAACGCTGATTTTTTCAGGAGTCTTTCATGTCTAAGATTATCACCCGGTTCGCGCCGAGCCCGACCGGGCATCTGCATATCGGCGGCGCCCGCACCGCTTTGTTCTGTTGGCTTCTTGCGCGTCACTACGGCGGTGAATTCCGTCTGCGTATCGAGGACACGGACACCGAGCGCTCGAAACAGGAGTACACGGACGCGATTCTGGCCTCCATGCGCTGGCTTGGGCTGGATTGGGATGGCGAGCTGACCTATCAGACGCAGCGCACGGACCGCTATAATGAAGTCATCGACAAGATGATTGAGAGCGGTCATGCCTATTGGTGCTCCTGTACGCCCGAAGAAGTGGAAGCCATGCGTGAAGCCGCCCGCGCCAAAGGTGAAAAGCCCCGCTACGACGGTCGTTGCCGCGAGCGCGGCCTCGATGCCGGGCCCGGCCGCGTCGTGCGCCTGAAGATTCCCACCGAAGGCCGTGTGGTGTTCGACGACATGGTGAAAGGGCATATCGCCACGGACGTTTCCGAGCTCGACGACATGATCCTGCGCCGTAGTGATGGTATGCCCACCTACAATATGGCGGTGGTGGTGGACGACCACGACATGGGGATTACCCACGTCATTCGCGGCGACGACCACGTTTCCAACACGCCGAAGCAGATCCTCATCTATCAGGCGCTTGGGTGGGAACTGCCCGTGTTCGGTCACGTGCCCATGATCCTTGGCAAGGACCGCCAGAAGCTTTCCAAGCGTCACGGCGCGCGTTCCGTGGTGGAGTACCAGAATGACGGCCTCCTGCCGCACGCGCTGGTCAACTGCCTCGTCCGCCTCGGCTGGTCGCACGGGGATCAGGAACTGTTCTCCATGCAGGAACTCATTGATCTTTTTGATGGAAAGAACCTGAACAGTTCCGCTTCCGCTTTCGATCCCGACAAGCTCCTGTGGTTCAACGCCCATTACCTGCGGGAGACGCCGCTTGACGACCTGGCCCGTCTGGTCCTGCCTTTCATTCATCAGAAAGGATTCACGGGTGCGACGGAAGCTTCCATTGAACCGCTGGTTCCCCTGTACCGCGAACGGGCAAAGAACCTTATCGAGCTTGCCGACGGCATTGCCCAGCTGCTCTACAAGTCCGCCGATCTGCCTTATGACGAAGCGGGCGTTGCCAAGTGGCTGACGGACGAAGGCAAGGAGCACGTGAAGGTCATCCGTGATCAGCTTGCGGCGCTTCCTTCTTTTGACAAGGAAAGCATCGAGCACGTGATCCATTCGTACGTGGAAAGCCTCGGCGTGAAGTTCAAGATGGTCGCGCAGCCTGTGCGCGTGGCGATCACCGGTGTGATTGGCGGTCCCGGCTTGCCCGAGTTCATGCTCGCCATCGGCAAGGATGAGACGCTCGCCCGCATGGATCGCGGATTGACCCTGTAATTTTGAGAGTATGAGGCAACCGGGGAAGGGAGGGGAAAACTTCTATAGAAAATGTTCCCCTCCCTTCCCCGGACTCCCCATCCTTCCTCTTTCAAACATTTTTGGCGTTATCGACTCCCTGTCCGTCATTTTGGGGTAAGAGGGAGTATTGCCTGATAGCGAGAGGAAAGTTCCTTTATCACAGACAAGCCGGGATGCAGCTGTATCCCGCGGCTTGTCTTCTTAGAGGCTGAATCAATCTCTGGTCGGGCATCCAGCAAAAAGGGCAGTCGTGGAATACCGAATACGAGAGTTCGGGAGGGAGGAGAGGCTTGGCGGTCGTCTTCGTTTTTGATGATAATGGGATGTTTTTAACGCCAAAAGATACAAGAAAGGCCGGAACCTCTTCGTGTTGGAGAGATTCCGGCCTTGATTGGACCACGTTGGGCAGCAAATTTTTTGAATGGTGGAGGCGGGGGGAATCGAACCCCCGTCCGAGAAAGATTCACGCGAAGCATCTACAGGCTTAGGTTGGGTATCATATCTCGCCTCAGGCTTGGCCCCCAATCAGGGCGTCCATCGGCCAGTTCACCGTAAAGTCTCGCGCGTCGCCCGGCAAACACAACGCCACGCCAGCCCGATAGTTTTACACCTTGCCAGCTTATCGGGCGTGAGCCGGTTCGGTGTGCCGCTTAATTAAGCAGCGTAAGCGTATTCGTAATCGTTGCCAATTACTATGGTGCCGCTTTTAACGAGGCCAGCGGCGCCTCGGCCTGCCACTTCGGCTTCAACATCCCCGTCGAAACCAATGCGCCCCCAAAGGGATAGGCAGACGTGGAACTCCGTACAACGAAGTCCCCATTCGCGTAGGATGAAGTATAGTCATTCCTGCGGAAAAGGCAAGGCTGGTCCGGTGCTCTCTTATTGAGCCGGAAGGCGCTCTTTTTTACCGGCACTTGATCCTTTTTCCGTGGGACGAGTCTCTCTCTCTCTCTCTCTCTCTCTCTCTCTCTCTCTTGGGCTTGGAACAAAAAAGAGGGGGTTGCCCCCCCTCTTGGTTATCCGTTTACGTGCGTTTTATTTACTTCTTGGCGCCGTCGGGCGTATCGCTCAGAGCCAGCGAGCGGAAGAAGGTCTGCCCCTGACGCTGGAGCTGGAGCATGACGACCCCGCGCTTCTTGGCGTCTTCACGGATGATCTTGCTGAACTCTTCCACGGACTTGATGGGCTTCAGGTTGGCGCTCAGGATGATGTCGCCTTCCCGGAGTTCCGCTTCGGCGGCCAGCTTGCCGGGCTCGACGCCCACGATGAGGAGGCCGGTGCCGGGCTTGACGTTGGCGGTACGGGCTTCTTCCTTGGTCAGAGGCCGGACGGACAGGCCGATGGACGGGGCATCCTGTTCAACGGCGCTGCCGGACTTGCCGGAAGAGGCCTTGAGGTTCCGTTCGCCGAGCTGGACGGTGATGTTCTTGCGTTCGCCGTCACGCCACACAACCATGTTGACCTTGGAACCGGGCGCTTCCGTAGCGATGGCGCGGAGCAGGGCGCTGGAGTCGTCGATCTTCTGGCCATTGACTTCGAGGACCACGTCGCCGTCCTTCATACCGCCCTTGGCGGCGGGTTCGTCGGGCATCACGGAGCCGATGAGAGCGCCGGTGGCTTCGGGCAGGCCGAGGGCCTTGGCGGTGTTTTCATCCACGTCCTGAATGGTGACGCCGATCCAGCCGCGGCTGACCTTCTTGTCCTGCTTGAGCTGGTTGACGATACGTTCGGCCATGCTGCTCGGGATGGCGAAGCCGATGCCCTGACCGCTGGCGATGATAGCCGTGTTGATGCCGATAACCTTGCCTTCCATGTTGATCAGGGGGCCGCCGCTGTTGCCGGGGTTGATGGAGGCGTCCGTCTGGAGGAAGTTGTCAAACGGCCCGGACTGGATGTTGCGGCCCTTGGCGCTCAGGATGCCCGCGGTAACCGTGTGCCCCAGGCCGAAGGGGTTGCCGATGGCGAGGACCCATTCGCCCACTTCCATCTTGTCGGAGTTGCCGAAGTTCAGGAACGGCAGGGGCGCGTCGGCCTTTACCTTGAGCAGGGCGATGTCGGTTTCTTCGTCAGTCCCGATGACCTGAGCCTTGAGGGAATGCTCCTTGCCGGTGCTGCCCTGAAGGTTGACGAGAACGGTATCCGCGCCAGCAACCACGTGGTTGTTGGTCACGATGTAGCCGTCGGAGGAAATGAGGAAGCCGGTACCGAGGGAGCGCTGCGTACGGGGCTTGGCATTGCGGCTGTTGCCTTCGAACTGTTCAAAAAAACGCTCAAATTCCGGGGGAAGCCCGCGGAACATTTCGGAAGGCATACCGCCCCGCTGCATGACTTTCTTTTCGGTGCTGATATTGACGACGGCCTTACCGGCGGACTGAACCAGCGGGACGAAGTCGGGAACCACAGGCGCGGCCTGTGCCGAAAAGACCAATGACATGACGAGCATGACAGCAACGAGTGGCAGCATCTTGTATTTGTGCAACATGTGAAAAACTCCTTTATACCATATGTGGGGACAGTCTCGGTCAAACTGTTTCCTTCATAATAGCCATAGGCAAAAGGTTGTAAATACCTTGATTTGGTACAAACTTCTTTACTTTTTGGCTTATTGGAGCCGTTTCGGGCTCTCTCATTGCCGAACCGTGCAAAATGAAGAACTTATTGAAGATGAAAAATTTGTACTGCTGCAGAGTGGGAGTGATAAGTTTATTGAGATAGGGGGAGGAGAGGCGGTTTTGAAAAAGGTTTATTCCCAGCCCTCTTGCCTCAGAAGGTTTCCTGTGCGCGGGGAGGTTGTATGGCGGAAGCGTGTTCCGATGGCTATTTTTTAGGGTAATCTATTGTATATATGTAAGTTGTTGAAGGTAGACGACGCGTTGGAACGTTTGAACCGTACGCGCAGGTAACAGTTGTTTCCGGGGGATGGAATAGCTCTTATGATGATAAGGAGAATGGAGAACAATAGCCTGTAGGGATGATTAGAGAGGTTTTCTCTCTGCCATCAATGAGTTGAGATGATATTTCAATATGTTTTCGATAAATGTCTGTGGCGTTCGGCCAAAGAAAAAGGCGGGGGATACCCGCCTTTCGGATTTATGGCGTCATCATGCTCAGTGCTTGCGGCAGAGGGTACTCTCGTTGCCGGCCTGAATGGCGACGGCGACGAGCACCGGCCCCGCGAAGACGCCTACCGGCCCAAACGCGGCGAGGCCGCAGAGGATGGAGAGGATCAGCGTAACGACCGACGCGTCGATCCCCGTCTTCAGGAAGAAGGGGCGAAGCAGGTTGTCCACCCCGGCTACGACCAGCGCACACCAGATGGCAAGGCCGATGCAGGCCACCGTGGACCCCGTGAGCCACAGCCAAATGCATACCGGCAGCCAGACGAGAGCCGTGCCGACAAAAGGGATGGGAGCCACGAACGCGGCAATGAGGCCCCAGAACGCGGGTTGGGGGACTTCCGCGATGGCGAAGCCCACACCGCAAAGGAACCCCTGAATGAGCGCGACAAACACGACTCCCACCAAGACGCCGAAGATGGCCTTACGGATGGTTGAAACGAAACGGTCGATGACCTCGGCAGGCCACTGGGTCAGGCGGCAGGCGAATTCGTGGATAAGATCCGCACGGGTTACGCACATCATTGTGATCATGACAAAAAGGAACAGCACCAGCACGGCCTGAAACGCGCCGCCCGCAATGCCCACGCCGCCCGCAAGCACGGTCCGGGCCGCCGTCCCGGCAAGGCCCGCCGCGGTACTGGCAAGCTGATCCAGCCCGCCCTCAAGCCCGGGGAGGTTTTTGAGCCATGCGTCCACGGAAGCGAACCACGCCTGGGCTTCCGGGCTGTGTATCCAGCCGGAGTCGCGCAGGCCGTCGAGAATTTTGAGCCCTGCGACGGCTTGCGGCGTCACCAGCGACACCACGGTGGCGATCGGCAAGATCGTGATGGCCGCGAGGCCCACGGTGTATGTTGTCATGGCCCACGAGGGAGACATTTTCCGGTGCAGCTTGCGGTATGCCGGATAGGTGACGCAGGCCATGCACGTGGCCATAAACGTCGTGATCGGAAAAGGCCAGAGCAGGAAAACCCAAGCTCCGATGGCCAAACAGGCAAGCACTCGTGTCATGGAAAACTCCTCGCCGTATGACGGCGGGTCGGTTTGCTGCATAAAGGGGGCCGGCTGCGGAACAAAGCGTCGCGCGGGAACGGCTCTCCGGCCTCGGCGGGATGGCGCAGCGCCGTCCGTAAGGCTTCGGAGTAGATATCAAACAGATTGGAATCGGTGGGTCCTTATATGCGGGGCGCTTCGGAAAAGGAGGAACGCCTTTCAGCGTTGATCGCCCCACGTCGGAGCGGGCCGCCATACGTCAGGTGCGCATGAGGTGGGATGGTACTGTTACAGATTCCCTGACTCTTCATTGTACTCGCGCACGGCTTTTTCCATCCGTTTGCGGATACGCTCCGCATCTTGCCGGGCAGTGGCGAGATACGCCTCCACGCACTGGCGATAGGCTTCCATGTCGGAGCGGTACATCCTCCAGTCCATCGGGCTGTCGCCGGGCAGAGGCCGCAGCGGGGAGCGGCAGTCGGGGGCGGGATAGTCGCCGCCCGGAAGCAGGGACGCGGCTTGCGCCGTAAAGGGCAGAAGGAGCAGGGGCAGCATCAGCAGAGTACGCATATCGTTTCCTTTCCGGGAGGAATTCCGGGATACACGGGGAGTTTCTATCAGAAAAGGCCGGAAGAGTATAGAAATCCTTCTCAAGAGGGCGCGGTGGGGCGTTCCGGGCGGGGGGCGAGCAGGGCGTATCCTCCCCAGACCGCGCAGAGGCACAACACCATGTTAAGGGCTATGTTCAGCGCGGCCAAGGATGCATCGCCGGAGCGATAGAGCAGAAACGTGTCGAGCGAGAAGGTCGAAAACGTGGTAAAGCCCCCCAAAAAGCCCGTCCCGAGCAGGCAATAACCCGTGGCGAACGTGTTGCCCGTGCGCCGCATCCAGCCTTGAAGCAGGCCCATCAGGAGCCCGCCGAGCACGTTGACGCACAATACGCCCAGCGGAAATCCGGATGGCAGCTTCTCCATCACGGCGAAGCCCGTCATGACGCGGCAGACCGCGCCCGCACCGCCCCCGAGCATGACGGCAAGGGCATTTCTGGAGAGGATCATGGCGTGATTCCGGTTACGGGACAATGAGAAAATAGGCCGCAGCCGTGGCGGTGAGGCATAACGTTGTATTCAGCCCGATGTTGAGCATTGCCTTGGCGGGATGCCCGGCATGGAAAGCGGCGAGGGTATCCATTGAGAAGGTGGAGAAGGTGGTCAGCGCGCCGAGGAATCCAGCCCCTGCGAACAGCGCGAAAGCGGAAGGCGTTCCCCATCGCTGCCAGCATCCGGCCAGCAGGCCCATGAGCAGCGAACCGGAGACGTTGACGAGCAGCGTCCCGCAGGGGAAGGCTTTGCCGAAGCGGTCGGCGCACCAGAGCGAAACACCGTGGCGGCACAGCGCGCCAAGCGCCCCGCCAGCCGCCACGCAGAGCATTTCCGCGGGCATCATCAGCGTTTCCCCGCCATGTGGAAGTTCCGCCAGCGGCAACTGCGCGTTTCGAGCACATTGCACAATTCGTAGAGGGCCACCCCCAGCAGGCTCATGGCGAGGATGCCCGTAAACATCTCAAGCTGATCCCCCCGTCCCCACGCATCCATGATCAAAAAGCCAAGGCCGCGCCGCGTGGCGAAGGACTCCGCCATGAACAGCACCGCCACAGCCGTGCCGCTGGCGACCTTGAGCGCGGTCATGGCGTCGGGCAAGGCGGCGGGGATGAGCACATGCCGCAGCATCTGCAGCGGCGTCCCGCCGAGGGAGCGGAAGGAATCGAGATATTTTTTGTCGAGCCCCTGCGCGCTGGCCCGCGTGACGACGAGGATCTGGTAGCCCGTGGTCAGGGCAATGAGCAGGACGCGGGGCAGATCCCCGAGCCCGAACAAGGTCAGGAACAGGGGGAGCAGCACGATCTTGGGCAGAGGATAGGTCAAAAAGACCATCGGGGACAACGTATTGTCCACGGAACGGACATGGCCTAGGATGAGCCCGAGCGGGAAAGCCACCAGCCATGCGAGGCTCATGGCGGAGAGCACCCGCCAGGCGCTGGCCCCGGCATGTTGCCAGAATGCGCCTGTGGTGAGCGCTTCCCCGAAATAAGCCAGCACGTCCAGAGGACGCGGCAGCAGAAATTCGCCGAGCGCCAGCGATCCGATCTGCCAGATCGCCAACAAGGCCGCCAGCGCCAGCAGGTAACGGAAGAGGGCACGCATGATTTTTTCCTATCAGTAGATAACTGTTGCAAGAGGCTTCGGAGCCCTGTGATGGGAGAGAACACGTTTCCGTATGCCCTCATCCAAGCGCCTGGAAAACGGACGCCCCGGCACGCTTTCATGTATGTACTTGAAAGGGATTCCCTGTGTTTTCCTGCATTGGAATCCTCGCGGGAAGGCTCCGGACATTTCAGAAGAGGCCCTTCAAAACGTCCCTTCCGTTTCCGTTTTTTCCGCCTCAGCTCAGGAATTTGTGCAAAATCCGGGCGGCGAGGGGAACCGTAAGGATGATGGTGTAAAGCCGGACCATTTGATAGGCGAGCACGATGGGAGCGTTGGGGCCCATGTCGGCGGCAAGGCCGACCACCACGTTCAGGCCGCCGGGGCTGGTGGCGAGATAGGCGCTGGTGACGTCGAGGTTGCCGAATTTGACGACGAAAATGGCGATGAGCATCCCAGCGACGAGCACCAGCAAGGTGCTGATCACCAGTACGGGCCACGTGTCCCGGACCGCCAGCAGCATTTCCGGCCGGTACATGTTGCCGACCAGCACGCCAAGGCCAGCATAAATACAGAATTGGAAGGGCCGGGGAAAGGCCGCCTGAGGAAGCGAGGAAAAGCTCTTGAGAAGAATGACGGCTATGATGGCTCCGGTCATGGCCCCACCGGGAAGGCCGAACCATTCGAAGATGAAACCGCCCGCAGCGCCGCACAGCAAGAGGATGATCAGTGTGGACATGAAAAATCCTTCGTTTCCGACAAGGCGGCGTACACCTTTTTCGTCAGTGAGAAATACCGCTCCTCGCCGCGGGGGTCCGCGTCGCCGAAACAGGGATTTTCCAGCCACATGACGTTACGGGCGGGATGGCCGTTCATCACCATGACGTGCTTGCCAAGAAACACGGCTTCAGGAACATTGTGCGTCACAAGGACGCAGGTAGGACGGCGGCGTTGCCACAGCGACAGCACGGTCGTCTGGAGGTGTTCGCGGGTCAGGGCGTCGAGGGAAGAAAAAGGCTCGTCCATAAGCAGGATGTCCGGATCCGTAATCAGGGCCCGGCCTATGGCGACGCGCTGCCGCTGGCCTCCCGAGAGCTGCGCGGGATAGCGCATCCCCAAGCCGCCCAGCCCCAGTTCGTCCAGCATGTCCGCGACGGCTTTCCGGCGCGTGGACGGTGCGACTCCTTGGAGTTCGAGCGGCAGGGACAAGTTCTCCTGCACCGTCTTCCACGGAAAGAGCCCATAATCCTGCAGGATGAACGAAATCCTTCCCTTGTCGCGCCTGCTGACTTCCCCGGTACTTACCGTGCCCCGGTCCGGCTTGTCCAGCCCCGCGAGGAGGTAGAGCAGGGTGCTTTTGCCGCATCCCGAAGGGCCGATGACGGAAAGGGTTTCCCCGGAGGGCAGATCAAAGGAAAGGCCGTCCAGAACCGGGCCTTCGCCGTAGCCCTTGCTCAGATTACGGACGGCGATGCCCGCATCGGACGCACGGCTCACTGAAAGACCACATCCCCATAGGCGGGGTCTTTCTTGAGGATACGGTTGGCCTTCATCCAGTCCGCGAAGGTCTTGATGTCCGCCTCGGAAGGCAGGCCGGTCGGCGTGTGCGTCATGTCGAAACGTACCATCGTGTAGTTGGCGGAAGCGCCCTTGGGCAGCAGGCCCTTGGCCTCCATGATCGGGCGGTAGGCATCGGGGGTTTCGTTGATGCGCTTCGCCGCCTCCCTGAGGGCCTCGCGGAATTTCGCCACGGTCTGTACGCCGTCGGGGGCGTCGAGCACGTCGCGCTTCAGGGCGATGACCGCCAGCGGGGTATTCAGCTTGCAGTCGTTCAGGATGGTGCGCGCTCCTTTTGCCTCCACAAGGGACACCAGCGGCTCGGGGAGCAGGGCGGATTCGATCTGCCCGCTCAGGAGCATCTGGAGGCGTACCGGGATCTGGCGGATATCCTGCCGGTTCAGGAAATCGGGAGCGGCCCCTTCCTGCTGGAGGAGCTGCGCGAGCAGAAAATCAATGATGGTGGCGCTGGAAACCGCAATGTCCTTCCCTTTGAGGTCGGCCAGAGTTTGCGCTTTGGACTTGGGGGAGACGACGAGCCCGAAACAGCGGTTGTCCGGCGAGGAGTGCGAGGTCGTCGCCACAATAGCTTGCGGCGAGCCGCTTTCATTCTGCATGAGGACGTTGATGATGTCCCCGAAATGCCCGCTCAGCGCCCCCGCCCGCATGGCGGCACCGAGCTCCAGCGCGCTCTGGAAGGGGACAAGCTCCACTTCCAGCCCCTGTTTGGCGAACAGGCCTTCGTCTGCCGCGACGTGCAGGACGATGGTGTCGGCGGCGGGGAGGACGCCAAGCTTGAGCTGGGCGCTGTGCGCGGGCTGGACGGCGGCAAGGACGAGCAGGGAAAGGAGGACTAGCAGGCGGCGCATCATGTGAAGTTCCGTTGGGTTAAAAGTGATGGTTCCGGCGTATTCTCAATGGAAAAAAGATGGTTGTGCAGATTCGCCGGAACCGATCCTTACACCGGATTGCGGAAAATATCCAGTGTGCCCCGTTCCGCGAGAATGCCGCCGCATCAAGGAAGATGGAAGGGAGAGGGCAAAAAGGGTTGGACAAAACGCGCTCCGTATGATCTGCCTGTGGATAGGCAGAGCTTTTGTGGGAGAACTGCTGAAATGACTCCGGTTCCGGCCGGGCATGGTCCGGCCTTTTCCCGGCGGCGCGGATCTGCTAGGGAAGAGAACGGCAATACGGAACAACATGATCCCGCGCCATCCGCAGGGATACAGGAGCAACACGATGCAGGAAAAGCTGTTTAACCGTCTGATGGACGTCATCGAATACGACGTCGCCCCGTTGACCCGCAAGCGCGTCGCCATCGGCTGCAAGGTCTTCGGCGCGGCGGTGCTGCGGAAGGACGATCTGTCTCTCGTCCTCGCCGAAACCAATATGGAGGCGTTTTCCCCGCTCTGGCACGGCGAAGTCTACGCCATCAAGCAATTCTGGGAGTTGCAGGGCCATCCCGACCCCAAGGACTGCATTTTCATCGCCACGCATCAGCCTTGCTGCATGTGCGCGTCGGCCATCGCGTGGAGCGGCTTCCCCGAACTGTTTTATCTGTTCGGCTACGAGAATACGAGCAAGGACTTTCATATCCCCCACGATCAGAAGATGATCCGGGAACTGTTCCATTGCACCAGCCCGGCGGAGGATTCCAGCTATTACACAAGCCGCCCCATCATGGGCCTGTGCGATACGCCGGAAGCGGCGGCCCGTTTCGAGCGCATCAAGAACCTGTATGCGGAACTCTCCGCCGTATATCAGGCTGGAGAAAAGAAGATGGTGCTTTCATAGTAGCCTGTGAGACGCACCCATAAAAAACGCCTTGCCGATGGTTTTTCGGCAAGGCGTTTTTTGTGAGCGGTCTAGTGGGAAGATGGTTTTTTCGCGGATTGGAACGGTCGAGCGGAGAAACGGGAATACGTTCAGCGCCTCACGGGTGGAACCGCGAATAGCCTGTACGGGGGCTTCTCCGCTGTCAGACGGTACCGCCATGCGAGAGGCCGGTTAATCTTCATCCTTGAACCATGTATCGGGATCGTAGCTGGCCGTATCCTTGCCCGTCAGATAGGCGTCCACGGCATGGACGACCAGTTTGTAGTCCGCCATGCGTCGTTTTTCCAGCGCCTGATCGCGGGGGATGATCAGCTTGTCCGGATTGACGAACTGCCCTTGCTTCCGGATACGGAAATCGAGATGGGGGCCGGTCGCCGTGCCGGTCGCACCCACGTAGCCGATGGTTTGCCCCTGCCGGACGCGTTTGCCGTTCTTCATGCTTTTGGCAAAACGGGACATATGCCCGTAGAGCGACTCCAGTCCGTTGTCGTGGCGGATAATGACTTGTTTGCCGTAGCCTCCGGCCCGCCCGATATTGGTAATGACCCCGTCGCCCACGGCCATAATGGGGGTTCCGGTAGGGGCGCCGTAATCGATGCCCTGATGGGGCCGGGTGTTGCCGAAGACCGGATGCCGGCGCGCCATGCTGTAGCGCGAGGTCACGCGCAGGAACGAGAGCGGAGCCTTGAGCAGTTCCCGGTGGAGGTTGTCGCCTTCCGCATTGTAGTATGTTTCACGGCCGCGTTCGTTGTGGAACAGATAGGCCGTATGCTGCTTGTTTTGATTGGTGAACTTCGCACCGAGCACGCGTCCATACCCCTCAAACGCATCATGGCGGAAACGCTTTTCCACCAGCACCTCGAAGGCGTCGCCTTCCCGTAGATCGCTGATGAAATTGATTTCGGAAGCGAAGACGTTCGCAAGGGCAATGGCCAGCGCCACGTTTTCGCCTTGTTCGGTTACGGCTCCGGAAAGCGTGCTCTTGATCTCTCCTTTGATGACCGCCAGCGAGGTCTGGTAGTCGATTTCTTCAAGCCGGGCGACGAAACGGTCGTCCTTCTTCTCGACGATGAGGTATTTTTCCTGATTGATTTCGTACTTGAAACACCGGAACGCCTTGGTCTGCGGATCCCGGACAACGGCGAAGGGCTGGCCGAAACGGACCTTGGTCAAGGCATATACCGGCTTGGCCGCCGCGAGCAGCTCGGCAAGGTCGTTTGCATCCATCCAGTCCCCAAGGATTTTTCCCGCCGTGTCGCCTTTCTGGATCTCGCTGCGGAGGACTTCTCCCTGTTCGGGGTCCTGTTCGATGGTATAGCGCGGATTGGCCTCATAGACGTCGGCTTCCTTGGCGTCTTCCTCTTCGCCATCCTCTTTTTGCGCCTCTTCCTCTTCATCCTGTTTGAATTCGTCCACGGCATGTTCGGGAGACAAGGACAACAGCCCTTCCACGTGGGAAACCACGTTTTCGAGCGGAGCGGGAAGGGGGTCGGCATCATCACGGAACCGGAGAAGCAGCGCGAGGCTGAGAAGGATAAGGCACAGGGAGATGATGCACCATAAAATCCGTCGCATGGGCAGACACCTGAATCATTGCAAACGAGTTGAAGTTCGCCGGTCGCCGCGCGGAGCCGTTCCCGGATGACGGAAAGCGGCGGAGGGGACATTCCCCGGCGCGGCACGAAACATGCCTCATATCCTATTCGAACAGAACAACCTACCGTTTTTTTGGTAAAAATATTTTTACAAAGTGGTTGCCGCCAGATCCGTTCCACAACAGCGGAAGTACGTTGAAGCTTGTTCGGGCCGTATGGAAAGCCGATACGGAGAACGGCGCAGTGAGGGGAGGTGCGGAACGACAGAAGCTATTCACCATGCTGGTTCTGATGAAAACGCGGAATAACGCGGTGTTAGCATGGTCATATTTCTCGGAGAAAAAATTTTTGTCCGAAAGCGAAAAAAGAGCTTGCCAAGGAAGGGGCTTTTCGCTAGAAATTTCTTCGCGCCGAAGTGGTGGAATTGGTAGACACGCTAGGTTCAGGGTCTAGTGAAGGTTCCTTCATGGGAGTTCGAGTCTCCCCTTCGGCACCATTTTTTCAAGTCGCTATGAGTAACTATTCATAGCGACTTATTTTTTTTGTCTGTTGCCGAAGTTCGGAACCGGGCAAAAACCCCATACAGGGGAGAAACTGGGGCATTGTACTGGGGCATCGGGCCGCTAGGGATGGTGTTCACGCATCGTCTTGAAGGGCCGGGGAAAGTACAATGGACCGCCTTCCGCAATCTGCCGGATCTTGCGCGCAACCATGCGCAAGACCGTCAACCCCATCCTACCTTTACCTGAACGGCAATCTCTACTATTTTCGGATTGTAGTTCCCAGAGAACTCCGCAAGCTCTGGGGACGAAAAGAAATACGCCTCAGTCTGCGCACGCCGCACCGTCGAAAGGCGAGAGCAAGGGCAATGTTGCTATTTGCGGAATTGTCTTCCGCCATATCAGGGGGAAATATGCTGGGTCTCACAGAAATTCGACGGCGCATGAACACCCTGCTGCAAAGTCTGCTTGAGCAGGAACATTATGATTTTTCGCAAAGACGAAGCGTTACTTTTCCAGACGGATCTTCGCTTTCTCCCGGCGAATTGGCCGGTGCGCAAGCTCGTATAGTAAACGCATGGACAAATGATAAAGAAAGCTTGCGCAAGACCGCCGATGAATGCCTTCCTGAGCTTTACGCTATGGGAATATTCAAACCGGAAGAAGTTACGCCGGAAGATACGCTCGCTATCGCCAAAGCGTACCTGCAAACGCAGGTTACTATGCATAAGATCATCGAAGCACGGGAACATGGCGATTATGCTTTTGAGGAAAATTTCGTCGCCAAAGACAGCAATACCGTCTCCCCGGAACTGTTTACCCGGCTGCGCGAATTGAGTATGCCCAAGAAAATCGATGACAAGGGCACGATGCTCTACTCAGAAGCCATTGAAAGATACGTACATCAGCATATTGAAGATCAGGTATGGAAACCGCGCATAGTAGGAGAACACCGGCGAAGGATTGAAACATTTCTTGATGTAATGGGGGATATGCCCATCAATTCAATCCGCAGCGAAACTCTTAGAGAATTCCGGAATATTTTGCGTAAACTTCCCCCTAGACGCTCACGGGACAAACGCTATCGTGGAAAGACGGTCCAGGAAATCTTGGCTATGTCACCAAAGCAGACATTGAGCAACGCCAAGGTAAATATAGATGTGGCCGCCACCTGCGCTTTGCTGAAATGGTGTGAAGGTGAAGAGTACATCAGATTTTCCATGCCCAAAAATCTGCTTATCCCGGAAAGAAGAAATGTAAAAACCCTGCGCCTTCCCTTCACAAGGGAAGATCTGGCTCTTATTTTTGCCCACCCCAAATTCAGCCAGGGCAAGTTTGTCAATGCGGCGTATTTTTGGGCTCCACTGATAGCTTTGTTCAGCGGCATGCGCCGGGAGGAAATATGCCAGCTCGCGTGCTCCAGTATCTATGAATATAAATCAAGCGGCATCTGGGTATTTGATATTGAAACCATCATTGAAGATGGTGAAGAGACTGCCGGGGTGAAAACTGAAGCAGGCAATCGCATAATCCCGATTCATAAGACTCTTATTGATTTAGGGCTTCTTGAATATCGGGATGATGTCATGCGGCATAAGCACCGGCGTTTATTTCCTGATTTAAACAGAACAGGAAGAGGCATCTACGGAGCCCAGCCGGGAAAGCAATTCGGAACGATAGTCGCTGAGGTGGTTCCCGAACCGAAAGGCAAGACGTTCTATTCGCTACGGCACAACTTTGCTGATTTTTATGCAGGGCACGATTTACAGAATGCAAAATTCAGACAGCTTTTCGGGCACCGTCCTGAGACGCTTGCAGAAAAACAGTATGGCAAGCCTGCCGAACCTGACGTGCTTTACCATGAACTCATTGAAAAGCTGAATTATGGTCTGGATCTCTCTCATCTGATGGACTCCCGGTTTCGTGCCTATGCGCCTGAAAAGCGAAAGGGCGACGGCAAGCAATCCGGCAAAAAAAGCAGAGGAGGCGCAGCATGAGCCAACTCTGCGTCACCCCCAAAAGCCGATTCTTGTTTCATCCTGTCATGCGGGCTCCAGCCTCGCTGGAGTTCGCCGGAATGCCGTGGATGCCCGAACATCTTCAGCACTATGAGCATCGGCGCGGATTTCCCTGGTTCGCGTCACTTGGGGATGTCATGCCCAACCAACGGCATATTGTGTTTGAACCGTATGACGGCGTATACGATCAATTCAATGTCACGGAAGCCCTGTGCCGTGAAGAATGGAATGACATTTCCCCTGATACGTTTCAAAAGCTCAACGCCATACGCGCCCTGACCGGTGAAAAACTCCACCGCCTGCTCACGGATATATTTCAGGAAAACCTGACAAAAACGGACTTTTATTATCGCGCGGGTAACTATTTTATCCTTGAGCATAATCGGGCGCCGGTGTGCTGGATTTTCGGGCAATCCCTATGCTGGGGGGAGGACATTCCAAGCCTTTGGGCTCACCTCCATCAAACAAGCTATGTCGATGCGATTTACCATATCTTTGATCATCTGGGTGATCATGAAAGCACCGCTGAATTCAGCAGTGACAACAAAAAGGGCTATTGGACTCAAGAACTGACGCCGCTCGCGCTGGATATCCATGCACCTTGGCGTTTTTACTCTCCTGTCGCAATCGGCGGCGCGAGTATTTTCAACTATTTCAGAAACGGCATTCTGGTTGGGTGTTCCTGTTCAATCCCACACACTCTTTTTGGAGAACTGACGACCTTTTTCAGTTTGATGCGCCATAGCAAAACACGGCTCTTGCGCTGGTTTCCGCTTTATCCTGAAGCCGGTCTGTTTTTTCAGGACGACCTCCCCAACGAAATGAAAAATGATGTCCTGTTCATGCCGGATGAAAGCGCGGCTCTTGAAGAAGTGCATAAACCGGGGCACAAATCTGCCCGGATCGGCGTTTTCTCTTATCCTGTTCCACTGGCCTGCCCCGGAGGGCTGAACAGGCTGCATACCGCCGATGTCACCATGACCGCCGGGAAGCGAGTGCACATTGTTGTGCCGGAACTATTCCGGCAAGACGAACTATTCCTGTCCCGAATTGAGCAGAAGTTTTCCGGCGCAGGAGCCGTGTCCGTCCAGTTCTACCCTGCCGACCAGCGGCATTCTCAGGCATTCCGCAAAACTGATTTTGATCGGGCGAAAATGCCTTCCGTCTCCGCCGGATGGGGCATTACCAAACCCGGAGAGAAAATTCCCGGTTCTGATATTATTCGTAAAAAGGTGCTCTATCCCCTGATTGAGTCCGGCCAGCTTATATGGCTGTATGGGCCGGAAAAATCCGGGAAAAGCTGGCTGGCACGCAGTATGGCCCATGTCATCAGCTATGGCGGCACGTTCTTAGAAAAATATGAGGCGGCTACCGGCCTGAAGGTTCTTTACATTGACAGCGAATTGGAACCGGACAAGCTGGAACAGGCTGCGGCTAAGGAGCTTAAAGGTTTGGGCTTTACAGATGGGATCAAGTTTGCCCGCAAAGTTGCCAGAGCCAGGGATAACCCGTCCGGTGAGATCAACCTGTATGCCCCAGAGTGGCAATCCTGGTTTAATGCTGTTATACCCGCGTATGACGTCATTTTCCTTGATTGCTATTATAGCCTGACAGGAAGCAGCAACACTCCAAAAAAACTGCTTAAACTGCTTACCCCTTGGAAAAGCAAAGGCAAAACCTTCATCGTCGTTGACCACACGAACAAGGAAGGGGAATTGCAGGGAGGAATCGACAAGAAACGCGCTGCGGACCTGTGCATTGAAGTTACGCCGCAAGATGAGCAGTGCGTGGAGGTTTCGTTCCCGACAGTCCGGCATCTGGGGCCGGAAGATACGAAATCATTCACTCTGCGCAGGATATTTGAAAACACTGTGTTCCGCTTTGAGGTGGTGGAAAGTGCCCCGGAGTCAGAACCGGTGCTCTCGCGGTCTGATTCCCGTACCGCCTTGGCCTATGTCTGGGGAGAATCAAAAGGATTACAACTGAAGGAACTCGCCGGATATCTCGGCTACGGCACGTCTTCAGTTTACGGTTGGGTAAAGAAAGTGAAGACACAACAAGGCCGCAAAGGCGGGCCATCAGCAGCGTTCGCCGCTCTGCTGAAACAAGTTCAGCGGTATGAAAGCTTCACGGAAGCTGAGCTCAGGGAAGAAGCCCACCGGCTGGTAAAGGTATAATTCACACTGGAAAATTTCAGCTTCTCATCTTCAAGCCCGGAACATAATGTGCTTATGCCACAATATGTTCCGGGCTTTTTCCAGCTTTCCGGCCTTTCCAGCCTCCCCCTGTGATCGTCTGAATCCGGCGAAAAAACATGATTCATCTCTGCCGTCTCATCGGGCTTGAGCCCGTCCTGCTTGTCCTGAATCATAAAATTTTATTCCCTTAACATACTATGTGGAGTGAAGGTGAATACAGGTTATTTGCAATACGTCAATTGCCGATGCAAACACATTCACTCTTCTCGGATTAGGGTAGTATCTTTAATATCAACAATTTTTAATAAGGATAGAGCACATGGACATCACATATGAACAGACATTCAACGGTTATCCCATCAATACGGATAGAGAAAAGGGAATGGGGTGTTACACAAAAGGACTTGCAATATTGCAGGACAAGCTTGAGTCCATGATAGAGAACCACAGTAAGGTTCTCGTTACACGAGTCGATCTTCGGTATCCTCAAGACGGTTCAGTAGAGCCGTCATCCAAGGACTTCACCCTGTTTAACAAAAACCTCACCAGGGATCTTGAAAGGAACAACATCTTGCCGGAAACCGGCAGACTCCGGGGGAAAAAGAGGAATGACTTAAACAAAACCCCCAAGCATCAGGTGGACCCGTCCGTTACCATCGTCTGTGAAAAGCACGGCGAGGATAAAAATCCTCATGCACACGTTATCATCATGGTTAACGGGAACGCCAAGAGAGATCCGCGTGATGTTCAGAAAAGGGCTTCCAGGGCTTGGGAAGCAGCACTCGGTGTGGAGAACAGTTCAGGTTTGGTACACTATTGTAAAAAGTCTCATTTTCTGGACCGGACATCTCCGGACTTTCAACAAGCGGTCCACGACTCCTTTTACCATAACAGCTACCCGTTCAAAATACGAGGTAAGGAACATCGTTGTAAGGGGTCGTGGTTGGTTCGCGGAACACGGGGGAACAAAAGGGACAAGGAGGAAAGTAATCCATTCTAAATAGGTAGCATCTATTGCCTACGCATGACTCTGGCTGCGCTAGCAACCAACTCCACGAGCGCTTCCTGGCCGTCAGCAGGAAGGGTCTTCAATATATCAGCTATGCTGGCAGCCCTCTCTTCCGTGGCTTCGTCATTGGTACGAAACAAATAGGCTACAGTGCATTGCAGGTTATCGGCAACGTCCTGCAAGCGGCCCATCTTCGGCGCGATGCGTCCCTTCTCCATTCTTGCCATTGCATCTTGGCTTATCTCCAGCCGATCCGCCAGTTCCTTCTGACTGAGGCCAAGCCTCCGTCGCCTCTCGGATATATTTTCACCGACAATCACAGCCAGTTTATTGGTAGCCATAGAATCCTCTCGTGAATTTTTGCAACTGTGCATAATCTCACGAATAGGAATTCTCTTTAATTGATTAAAAATCTTATTAATCGACTTTTTAATCTTAATCATGTAAGCTACAACCGCATACCGCAGGAGGACAACGCCATACATGCGGGCTGTACGCACAGGATGCCTCTCTATCTGGTGGGGGTTGTTGCTTTTTTTGCTGTGCCTCACGGCATGGCCGAAATCGGACGCCGAAGCAGACACGCACTTCGAAGTGGCTTTCTCTCCGAATGGCGAGTCCCTCCAACTTATCTTGAGAGGTATCGCAGCCGCCGAAAGGGAAATACTGGTCGCCGGATATTCTTTCACCAGCAAGCCCATAGCTAAAGCGTTGCTGGCGGCGCACAAGCGTGGAGTGGTCGTGCGCGTGGTGGTGGACGCCAAAAGCAATACCGGCAGGTACACAGCGGCGAGTTTTCTCGCCAACTATGGGGTCCCTGTCAGAAGGAATGGCAATTACGCCGTCATGTACCACAAATTTATGGTCATTGACGACGAGCATGTTCAGACCGGCAGTTTCAATTACAGCGCGGCGGCCGTTTCTCGGAATGCTGAGAATGTATTGATGCTCTGGAACATGCCGGAACTTGCCGGAATATATACGCGGGAATGGCAACGCCTATGGGACGAAGCCATACCGATGCCTCCGGCATAATTAACCGTTTGGGGAGGAATAGAGGATGAGGGTCATTGTGAAAAGCATCTGGGTATTATGCCTGCTATTGTCATCCTGCCTGATAGCGCAGGCAGGAGAGCCGTTCCCATGCCGATTCGATTCGTACTTTGCCGGAGAACTGGAAAGCGCGGAGGATAGGCCGGAGGGCTACCATATTGAGCTTCTGGCCGGTGGGGACAGCATGGAGTACCTCGTCCCGCAGTCTGCCCCGGAATATTACGACGCAGCACAATTCGTTCAAAAAGCGCAGCAAGCAAGCACGGCACCGGAAGGCGCATTCCTGCTGAACAATAATACCATCTGCGGTTTCACGCCCTTGTTCAGAGATGAAGTTGTCGTGAAATCCCATAGGCGTGATGGAGATAGATATATTCTCTCCGTATGCACTGATGAAACCTCAAATTGCTATATGTTACGGATTAGTGCCGGAAGTCCTCTGTTTAGCGATGCTGAAAATATCATCAGCATAATGAGTTCTGCTCCAACGGGAGTGGAATTCAATGACAAGTATGAAATGATGGGAACATACAGACTTGATGCCTCCCTGCAATCATATCGAAAAGCTCTCCCCAATAACTTCGGTGAACGCTTCGGGGACAGGATGCGCACCGATAACGAGGAATGGCGCGATCCGAGATACGGTCTGATATTCAAGCTACGGCAGCTATAGTGAGGGGATCGGCATGAAACGTCTCTTACGGCTGTTGCTCATCTTGATTGTTGTCGTTTGGTCAGGTGGGACCACTCTGGCCCAAGACCTGAACGCCATCATGTGGCAAGAAGGAATTTTGTTTGGCAGGTTTTCCGTTTGTTTTGCGGACAACAGCAATGTGGACCGCAATTTAGGCCGCACGTTCACAGATGCATATATTCGCTGGTATCAGGTCAACAATCCGCGCATCGACATGAAAGTTCCTGTTTCCATGTTTGCTAACGGCCTTCATGCTGGTGCTGCCGAACAACAAAAATTGGGGGCTGAGGGCTGTGACGCCGTACACCAGCGCATCAGCCATATCGGACAGGTTATCGGCGTTCGCATTCCTGATGTGTCCCGGCAACCACAAGCCCAGAGCAACCATCCTTCGGCCAGCGCCGTACCGGCAGCAGCCCCTATACTCCTATGGCACTCCAACACTGGTTGGGTGCAGGGGATGTGCTCGTATCAACTGACCTTTGACGGCCAAGGCGTTTTCTTTGAAAGCGCAACCGGTAATGAAAAGCTCTCTTTGTCGGTGGATGTCTTTGACGGTCAGGGTAACCGGCTCGCCTCCGATACCCTGCACACGGAACCATTTGCCGATAGTGACGCGACACGCACCACAGTCAGTCATTGGGAGGGGGACTGCGAAGCCAAACGCATCGTTATCTGGAAGGCGGAAGCTGTTATTGACGGTGAGACAGTGGATTTATTGAAAACAAATAGGCTGCGAATACAGGAAAGCCCTTTGAAAGAAACGATAGAACTTAACATAAAAAACTAAGGATAAGCTCATGAGAAACATATCAAAGTTCGTCAATATATTTTTGGTTTCGATTTTCTCCATAATTGTTTTGGGGTGCTCGCAATCACTTGAAAGTGAAGTAAAAGAAACTCCAATTTCTCATTTTATCCGTGTTAATGATGATATTTCTTTAGAAGATGTTCTTAATAGATATAAATACAAATCAGATGTTAAGTTTAAATACCAGGATGCTGAGATGTCAGAATATGTGTTTATATTGTTGGATTTGGATCTCAAAAATAAAGAGTATCGTGAAATTATAAAAACAGACCCTGAAAAAGTAAAATCCGGTGTAATTTTAAAAATAGCAAAAACAAAAACCAGAAGCCCACGGGTCATCACTCTGTTTCCTTCCGGAAGTATGGCATTTTACGCTGAAGTTGGAGAATACCCAGTTGAAATAAACCTTGATGACAAGGGGTCTGCAATTGTGCTTAAGCAGATATATGACAATGTTCCCATAGATATAAGAAACTTACCACGCATTCATTATTAACCTACTTAGTTGGGAAGAGACGATGAAAGCCCTGGCCGGTATTATCCTGCTTCTGATTATAGCAGGTTTCAGCGGATTTTTTGAATTGTGTGGTTTCATGATTCTATTGCTCTTTGTTGGCTGGCTTGCCAAAAAGTGACTACAACCTGATACATGGAGAGATTAACAAATTTCAAAGATATATAATGCCTTGAAAGAGTACAGCTTTCATCATCAGCCCGCTGGCGCGTATTGCGTCGGCGGGTTTTGTCATTCTTTTTTGGAGGCATTATGGAACACACTCCCTATTGTTCAACGGAAATCACGGAACTTGCCAGAGCCATGCTCAAAGTGCAGGCGGATCTGCAACCGGCTCTCAAGGATCGGGAAAACACCTTTTCCCATTCACGTTACGCAACCCTCAACTCAGTCATGGACGCTTGCCGCGAAGCTCTCATCGGTAACGGCATCTGGCTTGCCCAATACCCTGTGCCTGTGGAAGCCGGGCATATGGGGCTTGTCACCAAACTGACCCACGCCGAAAGCGGGCAATGGCAATCGTCGCTCATGGTCATGCCCCTCCCAAAAGCGGACCCGCAGGGCTACGGCAGTGCCTTGACCTATGGCAGGCGCTACGGTCTTTCAGCGTTGCTCGGCATAGTCACAGAGGAAGATGATGACGGCATTGCGGCTGGAACGGATTCTGCCGGACAGGCCAAACGGAAACGTCAAACACGACAACAAGAGACTCCTATCGCTACCGGAAACAAACCAACGACTGAAGCAAAACCACAGAACCAATCTGAGGAGCATATCCTTCTTGCAACCATGCCCAGGCTTGACGGCATCATCTACAGCCTGACCACAACCCAGGACGGTAAAACCTGCATTGTGGCTTCAGGCAATACCGCCAACAAGAAGCATATTCTCTCGCAAGCCGGTTTCAAATACAGCGAGCAACGCAAAATCTGGTGGCGTTATGCAGAGGTCGCATGACGCCAAAATCATCACATCCATAAAAGACTCGTTTCGTACACGCGGAGCGGGTCTTTCTTTTTTCGGAGAAATTCATGTACGAATTGTGTTCTCTTTTGAAGCAGGGATTACAGGCTTCCAGCCATGCACGCACGACACTCAGTTTGGGTGATCGAAGTAAGTATGTCGGTCTTTCCGATATCGGCAAAGCGGCTGACTGTCTGAGGACTGCCGTGGCGGGCAAGGTGTACCTGCCTCAAACACTGACAACAGCAACCCCATGCTCTCACGATACATTTCTGCGAACCCTGCGTATGCAACGCGGACACTGGTTTGAGAGCGGCATTACCGAGGCGTTTCACGCAACAGGCATACCGGTTTTGCATCAGATGGGCATTCATGCCCGCCACCACCAGACCCCAATTATCGCGCATCTGGATTTGGTGCTTGTCACCGGCGGCAACGCTCCCCGTGTGCAGGTTGTGGAGGTGAAAAGCTGCGAGCACATTCCCGATACGGCGTATGCCGCGCACGAGGTGCAGCTCTCCGGCCAAATTGGACTTCTGAATGCTCTCTGGAGCCGGCCCTGTTTCATGGTCCAGCCCGGACAGCTCCGAATCTTCCCGGATTTGGTGCGGCACGTCTGCAATATTGCTTTGCCGGAGCAGGCGGAAAACGTCGCCATCGAAGGCGCCATCCTTATGCTGTCCATGAACGATGTCAAAGTATTCGGTTCCTACACTCCCAACAAAATCATGTTGGATGTCTGCCTGAATCTTGCGGAAAGCATCTGGCAAAACGCGGAGCAGGTTCGCAAAGGAAAACTGAATCTGAACCAGATTCCTACAACCAAAGGCTGGCATCCGCTCTGCGATTCCTGCGAATGGAATGTGGATTGTCCCCGATTTGACGGATTGACCGCGCCGGAGATGGAGCAGGATTTGCTTGAACTGCAATCCCTCAAAGACGCACGGGACACGGCTGCAACTCGTATCCGGGAGATGGAAGACAAGATGAAACAAATCTTTCGGGGAATCGGTACCGGCCGGGATTGGATCAGTGCGGTCACTCATCGTTTCCGCGTGGGAATCTGCGAGGGCCGGAAGACCCTGGATAAGGACCGCCTGTTCACGGCGCTCGCACCCTACCTGTCGGCGGATGAGTCGGAAGCCGTCATACAGGCCGGATATAAAACCGGCGAACCCTATGAACGGCTGTATGTCAGCCCTGTCAACAAAAGCATCTGAAAGGAGCCGTTATGTATTACGCTATTGATGAAAACGCTGCCCGCATAGTCCACAATATGAACAGCTTTTATGCTTTCCAGGAAGGCAAGGTTACTGAAGAATATCGGAAACTGGTTGATGCGGCAGCCGCGCTTGCCGCTGAAAAGAAAAACTGTGTTGATTCCATGTTCCATGCAAAAATCGACGCTCTTCTGGATGCTTACTCCCGAAAACTTGCCGACTGGTATAACAAGGGCTTTGCCATCGAGAGCCGTTGTCCTTCGGTGATGATAGCGGGTCCGAGTAATTTTCCTATCCGCAAAAAGGAAAAACAGAACGCCGCACGAGACAAGCACATGCGGGACTATGAGAGGATCAAAGTTCTCTTGACTAAAATAGCCGCCACAGGGACGGGCAACATACGTTCTGACGACCCGGATGCTCTTGCGAAGCTGAAAAGCAAACTTGCCTCTCTGGAACAGAGTCATGCAGACATGAAAGCCGTCAACGCCTACTATCACAAGCACAAAACGCTTGATGGCTGCCCCGGCCTTACCGATGAAATGCGGCGCGCTTTGGAAAGATATACGGACATGGGCTTCATTCCAACTTATCGCCTTTCCTACAACCTCGCGGAAATCAAGCGGGTGAAGCAACGCATCGCCGAACTTGAACGCCGTGCTGAAAATCCCTTTCAAGGTTGGACGTTTGACGGCGGCGAAGTGGTTACCAATGCCGAAGCGAATCGTCTGCAAATCATTTTTGCCGATAAACCCGATGAAGCGCTTCGCGGCCTGCTCAAAAAGCGCGGTTTCAAATGGTCGCCACGCTTCCATGCGTGGCAACGGCAACTAACCAGCAATGCCGTCCATGCAGCGAAAGAGATTCTGACGGTGAATCTGTAGTAACACCCTCTGCAAGGAGAGAAATACAATGTCAGAAAGAATGTGAATACTCAAACTGACTGTATAGCTTTCCGTACAACTTCAGGATGACTTGCCGCTATCTTCAATAAAGTACGTGCTGCCCCTGAAGGTTCTCTTCGTCCCTGTTCCCAATCGTGCAAAGTCCGCACAGAAATACCCAACATAGCGGCAAATTGTTGTTGTGACATTTTAAGCTGTGTCCTGGCATCCAAGGACAAACGCTGCTCCGCGCTGATAGTATCTTCGGTTACATTGCCCATCTTGTCCGTAATGCGTCGTATCAAGGAACCGTCAGGCTGAGGCAGGAGTTCAGTCTTGCGCGCGGGACGCAACATCTCCCCGCTGGGATCGTCCAGCATCTGCCGCAAAAGTTCAGTTGTCTTACTCATCGTAATGCTCCTTGAGCTTGCGTAGCCATTGGCGCGGCACATCATCAAGTTCATTCTTGCCATAGGCCGCTACCAGAACAATCTGCCCGGCTTCTGTCCGCAAGAAATAGATCACCCGCGCACCGCCGCGTTTGCCCTTACCCTGGATTTTCCAGCGAAGTTTACGGCAACCGCCTGTTTCAGGGATTACATCCCCTGCTTCAGGACGCCGGCATAAGTACCACTGTAATTCCAGAAACTGTTCATCCCCGAACAGCTCATCACGCACAGCGGCAAATGGAGCAAGCTCTATGAATTCATAATACATGGGCTTTTTATACGGCAATGCCGTATAAAATACAAGCACAATTTTCAGGAGGATTTTTCTATGACTGATACCATCGCCATCCTGCAATCTCTTCAGCCCGCAGCCTTCGACGCTGGAGCTGTGTTCAGCGGCACGCCTTCAGGCAAACATGTTAAGGGGTACGCGGCCCCGTCGCTGTTCACTCCGGCTATTGACGGGAACTACATTTTTCACGAGCAAAGCCGGGACATCGTGGTCTGGTTCATTGACACATCCGATCCGCTCTATGTTTACGGGCCGACCGGCTGTGGCAAGACGTCCGTAATCAAGCAACTCGCGGCCAAGCTCAATTACCCGGTATTTGAAGTCACCGGCCACAGCCGATTAGAGTTTCCGGAACTCGTCGGGCATCACGTTGTACGGCAAGGGAACATGGAGTTTGAATACGGCCCTCTGGCCTTGGCAATGAAGTTCGGAGGATTGTTTTTGTGCAACGAGATGGACTTGCTCGAACCATCCACAGCCGCAGGGCTGAACGGCATTCTTGATGGACAGCCGTTGTGCATCCCGGAAAACGGCGGCGAGCTTGTCGTACAGCACCCCATGTTCCGGTTCGCGGCCACGGCCAACAGCAACGGCGGCAGCGATGAAACCGGCCTGTATCAAGGCGTGTTGCGTCAGAACCTTGCGCTCATGGATCGCTTTGTGCTTTGCGAAGTGACTTATCCCAGACCCGAAGCCGAAGAATTATTACTGGAAAAAACGGCTCCGCAACTCCCGGATGGTGTTCGCAAAAAGATGGTGGAATACGCCAATGAAGTACGAAGGCTGTTCATGGGGGAATCCGGGAACAGCTACAACACCGGTAGCATTGAAATCACCTTCAGTACACGCTCTTTGCTGCGTTGGGCAGAGTTGACCATCCGCTATCAGCCTTTGGCGAATCAGGGCATCCAGCCGGTGGCCTACTCGGCACAGCAGCCGGAGCAGGCATTGGAGCGCTCACCGGCACCTTGCTCGGCTTTCTGGCTGGAAGCGCAACCGGCAACGCCGTAGGTGAACGGATCGATGCCAAAATCCGCATGAAATACCGCTGCACAAATTGCGGCAGCGAAATCCAGGGCTGAGAAGCCTCAAACGAAAAGGAGACAGATATGAGTAGATTATTGTGGTTTGTTCTTGGCGGCGTGGCAACAGCTGTTGGCGCTGGAATCGCGGCGGTTATGCTGGAGGGGGAAGCTGAAGGTGACTCTTCGGAAGAGATTGAAGAAGGACAGAAGGTGATAGAATCATAAGGCGATACGGAAGCCTCTGAAGCGTCAGCTTCATGATGAACACCCCGGAGCGGATTACCGCTCCGGGGCTATTTACTATCAAAGTTTACCGGTACCAGATAACCAACCCCATCAAAGCACGCCAGATAAAGGCTATTGCCCGCGTCCTTGGACAATTTCCACAAATCGTCAAACAAATTTTTTGACAGAAACCCACAGGAACGATTATACTCATGAAAAGATCAATACCCAAAACACCGTCGATAACTGGACGGCGTTCACCTGAATAAAGTCTTTGAGGAACACGCTTCCGGGAAGAATTCAGATAGACCGGCGCTGTAAACCTGTCTGGATTACGTTCGTGACGGCGACGTGCTGCACGTTCACTCCATCGACAGGCTCGCTTGCAATCTTCAAGACCTACTTTCCATCGTCACTACCCTAGAAAGAAAAGGGGAGTCACGGTCACATTCCACAAGGAAAAATTTGAATTCGTGGGCAACGGCGCGGTAGAAAAAGCGATGCCTTCCAAGAGCTTCAGTTAGACATCATCGAGGCCGTGGCTCAATTTGAGCGAGCACTAATCTTGGAGCGTCAGCGGGAAGGGATTGCTATTGCCAAACGAGAAGGAACATATAAGAATGTCGGTAGAAAACCCTCGCTCTCAAATGAGCAAGTAGAAGAAATTCGTTTCAAGCGGGAAACGGGTAAGTTATCTGCACTAGCTCGTGAATATGAGGTCAGTAGGCAAACGGTTTATGGTGCCTTGCCGATAAATTCTCATACTGAATAGATACAAGTAATGCATAAAATTAGTGTTCAATTTTTCTATATTGGCGACTACTGTTGAGTCCTCAGGATACATCGATAAATATTTGTCTGTAATATAACTTGCACTAGATTATTAAAATTGACTGAAATATCGTTCAAAATGTAGTCATAACACTAGTTAGATCATATTAATTAGTAGACAAACTATGTCTCCAATGAAAGCACTGCCCATAAGGAGTTGATATGGGAGAGACAAGTAATACTTCCAAAATGGCAGAATTTGTTAGTTCAGATATATTTAAGTACTTCGGATGGGAACGTGTTGGCAGTACAAACATAAACTGGGAATGTGTGACAGAGGAGCATGGCTGCGCTACGCATCCTTCGGACGCCGTCTACCAATACCTTGAGCCTTATCAAAATAAGATGACTTATGTTCTATGTGACTTTAAAAGTTATGCCAAAACAAGTATTTCTAAGGAAGCCGTAGAAAGTGCACTTAAAAGTTTAAATAATGCTGTGACTTGTGCAAAAATTAGCCCTGATTGGCATAAGAAATTTCGGAGTACAGAGAAGCATTCAGATGTGAAAGGAATGCTCTTTATTTACAATCATGACGGCGAGTTTCATAAAGAATTTCAGGAAATACTCATTGCTGCAACAAAAAAAATGAAGATCGATCCTGGAAATATAATATATGTCATGGATCCAAAAAAAATTATATATTTCATGAATGTAGCCAATAACATGAAGATACTTCGTGGAGAATCTAAACTTCCAGAGATAGCTTTATGTGGATATTACTATCCAGAATTGAACAATATGAAACTTCACCATGATACATCAAACCTACCCCTTACAATTGAATATATGGGAGGATCAACTCATATTTTGCGTTATGGAAATGAGACTGGAGGAGATATAGTAGGGCTTGATATTTATACTCCAAATACTGGAGAAGATGCGGGATACTTTTTATATATCCTAGATTATTTACGAAAAAATAACTGTCTACAAGAAAATAAAGATATTAGAATATTTATGCCATTTAGTTCTGAGAGCGCGAGCACAAATCTTGATAAAGCAAAAAAATTATATACAGAAAATGTAGATGATAAACTAAAAATAAAAATTGAATCCAAGATAAGATATGAACATATGCCTACATTATTTTGGCACAGATATTTTAGTGAAGAAATAGGAATGAGGGGGGTCTGAAATGAGCAGAAAATACCATGTGACCCAACAGGATATTCGTGATGTTTTGTTAGCAAGAGGCCAGAAAGTTAGTGTCAATGCTCTTGTAGGTTTTGCGAAGTCAAAGAATATATTGATTTCAAGTACTCAAGACAGGAATGAACTAGCAAGATATGTTGCTACTATACCCTTTGATAATAACGATATTGAATATTTGTATGATCTCATAGAATATGACCAGCGAAGAGAGAAAACAACTTCTTCGCGTGTAAAACGCCAACTCCCTGAAAAGAGTATCAGAGACGCAGTAAATAAGCTTCAAGAGAAAAGAGCGCACAGTAATGACGTTTTAACCGTAATTAGTAGTCCTGGAGCTCCTACATGTATATTGGAATACACATACGATGAAGAAGATTTTGGAAAAGCACGGATGCTTCAGGTCACAAGGAAAAAAGTCCGCATTGAGTTTGAGCTTGGTGCTAAAGAAACCGTTATTCGCCTTCCTGCCAACGCACGTTGTGAAGAAGCTGTTGATTATATTTTAGGTATCATTAATGAAAATACAGAGGAACCTTTCAAGGTTGAAAAAATTGATTTAAGCCATTTATCAAGTCCTCATAAAAGAAATTATTTTTTTGATAGCCTAATGAAAAATATGGACGGGATGGAACCTGAAGATGTGATAGGTGTAAAAATTTCGAGATTGGACGAAGAAGATGATGACGAATTCACAGATGACGAAGATGTTCCAGTGCCGTGCTTTATAAAAAAAGCAGCTCTTGAAGGCAGTTCACTGTTATCACAAGAAGAATATCATGCCTTCATAAATAAAGGATTCTTTATTTCAAATATGAAATGGAGAGCTATCGACAAAACTTCATCAGATTTACTAAAAGTTGAGATTGAAGCTGGCTTTGCAGATCAGGCTAATTGTAAAAAATTTAAATATGACATCAAAGGTGTCTATACAACCGAAAAAGATTCAGCAATTTTTTCTGACAAGAGACGACCAGCTTCGGAATCTGAAAGGATTAAATATCTAGCTTTAATTGAAAAATCTTCTGAATGCTCAATCGAAGGTGCAAACAGAGATGATAAAATTTAGAATTTATCCAATCAAAATATTAACGGAGTGGACTAATATTTCAAAAAGTCTCTTTCAGTTGAGTTACAATGAAGACTCAATGCGAGGAATAAAACTTTCAAACGTATCCAATAAACATATTGAAGGGACATACTTTGAAAAAGTAATTTACTCTGAAACTATTAACAACCCAATAACTGGGATTGAAACTGTTACACAAGAAACATTCTTGCATACAAGTTTTAATATATATAGAGAAAAAAAAATTATTGTCCTTATTAATCCCAATAGAAGAATGAGTTCATTGTTTGGTTTTTTATCTATAAATGCAAATAATATTTTCTATATACGAGAAGCAATATTTGATATTGGTGAATTTTGCACTATTTCAAAATATGAGCTTCATGACTTTAGAATTAAAAAGGTGTCGTTTTCACCTTTCAATATATCAAATCAAAGTACAGCCACTATAGCAGTTTCAAGTTCAAATGACGCACTAAAGGAGTCGTTGACATTGGGTATTGACATTCCCTCTCTCATACAAAGAGTCGTATTTGAATGCACATACCAAGGTAAAAAGGTTTCCGGAAGTATAAGCAAGTCCGGTTTATTTTCAATTTCTAACAACGCTGGTTATGATTTTTTTGATGAATTTATTAAGAATGATCACTTGATCAAGTAACTTATTCTAATCAGCATAATTTTTTTGAATGAAGCTCCCGACACCTGAGCTTCAGTTTTTTGGAAAAATCTCCTCCTGCACTTTAATGAACTCCCTCTATCGTCTTTATCTTGAAAAATCTTTCTTTGAGCAGTGAGTCTCACTGATTTACAAAATAATTTTGGCCCACTGTGAACGTCACCGATATACCTGTCAGTGTGATGCGATGTTCATCGCATTAGGCAATAGTAGACTGTTGCCCCCTGATTCCCCATAATCTGAAAGAATTTCAGCGCATCCCGGACTTACAGTGCGAAACATGGGTTGCATAGCCTTCTTTATGATATTTCGTCGCTGGAGACAGCATAAATCACCTTTGAGTTCGGGTCTGTAAACCAGACCCGAACTCGTGTCGTTTCGAGACCCGAACTCACGCTCAATGTCTGTAACGGTCACCATATGGCTTTTACCCATTACCATTCTTGACGAAAGTGGGGCATTCTGGTAGGGCATTACTAGAAATAGTGGGAAGATTTCTTCAGTTATTTCAAGTTACTCAAGGCATAACGGTACCGAAGTGCCGAGTCTCCCCTTCGGCACCAACAAGAAGTCCAAAATAGTCCATAGAAGGCCGAAATCACAAAGAAAAATGTGATTTCGGCCTTCTCTTTTTGTCCAGTAAAAACCAAGTACCCACGTGGACACCCCCAAAAATCGTTGGTAGATTCGCAGGTACCAATACCACAACGCCATTTCGGCACGGCGAAATACCAGCACGCTAAAAATTTTCTTTGAATTCAAATGGATGGAGGTAGATTTTTCTGGTTTTCGCCGCACACTTCCGGACTGTTTTGGAGGATACCAACATGAAACTTTCCGATGCCGCTGTGCGGAACGCCAAGGCCAACGGCAAGGTGCAAAAGCTTTCTGACGGCGGCGGTTTATACCTGCATGTGACGGCGACAGGCAGCAAATTATGGAGAATGGCCTACAGATTTGAGGGCAAGCAGAAACTTTTGAGTTTTGGCGCATATCCGGCGGTTTCGCTGAAAGATGCCCGCCATAGGCGTGATGACGCCAGAGAGTCGCTTGCCAAGGGGATTGATCCCGGTGAGGAAAAAAAACAGGCCAGAGAGGCCGTACTCGCAAAAGAGCGGGAAGAACGGGACACCTTTGAATTTGTGGCGCGGGAGTGGTTCGCCAAGTACGAGTCGACGCTCTCCGAAAAACACGCCAAAAAATTACGTCGCTATCTTGAAAATACGATTTTCCCGGCCATTGGCGGGAAACCTGTCACCCAGCTTGAACCTGCCGACTTTTTGCAGATCGTTCAGCCCTCGGAGCGTCTCGGCCATCACGAAACAGCCCACAAGCTCATGCGCCTGTGCGGACAGGTGACGCGCTATGCCCGCATCACAGGCCGCGTGAAATACGATGTGGCCGCTGGATTGACCGAAGCTTTGACGCCGGTACAGACAACCCATTTCGCCGCTGTTACCCTGCCGGACGATATTGGCCAGCTTCTGCGGGATATTGATGCCTATGTCGGCTATACCTCCGTTGTCTATTGCCTGAAAATCCTGCCCTACGTTTTCACTCGCCCTTCGGAATTGCGGCTTGCGCACTGGAGCGAGTTTGACTTCAAAAACGCCACATGGATCATTCCGGCATCGCGCATGAAAATGCGGCGCGAGCATGTGGTGCCGTTGTCCAAACAGGTGCTGGTCTTGCTGAATGAGCTTCACGCCTATACCGGCAACGGAAAACTGCTTTTCCCCAGCGCCCGCGCACTCACTACTCCCATCAGCGATGCCGCGCCGTTGGCCGCGTTGCGGCGCATGGGCTATGGCAAGGAAACCATGACTCTGCACGGCTTCCGGGCAATGGCCAGCACAAGACTCAATGAACTTGGCTTCCGAGCGGATGTTATTGAAGCGCAGCTTGCGCACAAGGAGCCGGACACCGTTCGCCTTGCCTACAATCGCGCGGAATATATGGATGAACGGTGTCGTCTTATGCAGGCATGGGCGGATTATCTGGATGGACTACGCAACAGACAACAGAAAAGAAGCAAGGAGGAAGTATGAAAGAGAAGGCCAGGTCCGATCGTGAGGTTTGTATCTCCATTGGGAAAATAGAAGGAGAAGCCCAGGTGACGAGCAACGACACCGGCTGGAGCGAAGAAGAAAAGGAGCGTATGAGGCAGGCCGGTTACGACGACATGGATATAATCCGGGAGTGGTATAGCTGAGCAATGCCTTTCATATTTAAACGGGCAGCACGAGTTTTTGCCATGAAAATTCGTGCCGCCCGTTTCCATATTGTCCAGCTACGATGTTTGAGCTATTTTTTCCCCATGTCAGACCAGCAAAAAATATCCATGGGCAGGGTACGGCAGGCATACGATCTGACCGCCAATGAAGTCGAACAGCTTATTCAGTCCCTTTGGCCCGACGCCGTGTTTCCCGTGGAGTTATGGAACAGGACGCATGAGACATTCTGGCGGGCTTTTGCGGATGCTCGTCAGGCCGTCTACAAAATGGAAAGCCCGACGTTGCCTCAGCTGGACCTGTCGCTCAAAAGATTTCAAACATACCTGCTCGCCCATGACATCATGGACTTTTTCAGGAGGCTCTCCCTGAATATCCATGTCAATGTGCTGAAACCGGGACTGACATCTATTCTTGAAGAGTCCTATGAAGATATGGAGTCCATATTTTCAAAGGAACGAGAATTTCTGTTCAACAGTCTGGATAGGCTGAACACAGAAAATATTTTCGAGCAGTATTCACCGGATTCGGCACTGTTTGAGAAGCCGGTATGTTCCATTCCCGTTTCAAGCTACCACTTTATTGCGCATATCTTTGTCGATACCATAATGGTGGATAGAGACTCCGCTATCAGGCATCTCCGTCATTATCCCCTGCGCCGGGAAGTAAAAGGCATCACCCGCGCCCTTGTGGAATCCGTTTTACGGGCAGCTCCGCCGGAATCGGCTGTTGCTGATAAAGCGGCGGTACTTCCCACATGTGAACGGTCGCCACAGGATGGAAAACTCGTTTTTTACGTTCCTGGCGCCATCTGGGAAGGAAGACCCGACACGGCTGTCCGTGACGCCATGAAAGAGAAGTATCCCCTCGCGGTGATCGCCTACGTTCTGCTGTACTGGTGCGGTCCCCAAAAATCCGAGGCAGGCCATAAAGCCCCACAGGGCCGGAAGACGCATGTGGGCCGCCTGCTTGCGGAAAAAGAGTACAGGGACGAAAAATCCTATCGCAATCTGATGGATATGCTCCTCAAGGAAGCGGATGCATACTCCATACTCAAGGTATGACCAGTCTGCTGTTTTCCCGTCTTTTTTAGATTTTCCTGCCGTTTTCCCGTCCGATTCCCTCACGGGAATCTTGTGACATGTGCCATACCCTCCTGAAATTCAGCAAGATTCAGGAGAGTTTTTATGTCACGATCTGATACGAAAATCCCCTCGTGTGGTTTTCTTCGTCTTCCTCAAGTCATCGCCCTGATTCCCATAAGCAAGAGCGCTTGGTGGGAAGGCTGCCGTACCGGTCGCTATCCCAAGCCCGTGAAACTTGGCCCTCGCACAACAGTCTGGCGAGTTGAAGACATCAAGGCGTTCATCGAAAGCGTGGGTAAGGACGGCAGCCATGAATAGCGATATCCAGCAGTCCGGTTCCTTTCGGAGATATAGTGAACGTCTGTTGCCTTGTCGCAGCTCGACTGAATATCCGCGACTCGCCAAAAGAAATTTGTTCTTCAGGAACACCAAGACCGTAAAACAGAAAGGCATTTCTCGCCTCTCAAGGCTCTCCCCTATACAGACACGTAGCGGACACGATACACACAAGGTCGCCCCGGTTTATGCTCCACAGAGTTTTCCCGATACATGCGCTGTTACCGTCCGTCATGCGTTCATGGACCCGCCCCGGCCCGCTCACCATGCTGACTACACTTTGAGCCGGACACTGGCCGGAGGTGTTTCGTATGGTGTTCAGGCTCATGCCGCATACCGTCTTCTTGTGAACCGGATGTTTACCCGGTGCCGTCGTCATACCTGTCAGCAGCACGCCGGATACAACTCCGCTTCACGTCTGATACGCACCCGCCACATTCCTGATGCCCGCATCATGCGTCTTCGTTTTCGCACGGATGCCTGTTCATTCGTCCGGCATTATCTCCGAAGGCCAGCCTACGTTTCGTATAGACGCTCCGCGTCATACTGCACGGCTGGCGAGGGGCGCTGCCCCTTCGAACCCCGGAAAGCCCAAAGGCAGGGAAAGCGGTGAAGCGCGTCAAGCCCGTCCGCAACGCCGCCGTCATCCTGCGCGTGTACCCGGAGGAGCGTGACATTCTCCGCTTCAATGCCGGGCTGCACGGCATGAGCATGTCGGACTACATCCGCCAAACCTGCCTTGGCGTCCGCCTGCGGAAAACGCCGGAAGAAAAACGACGACTGCGAGAACTGGCCCGCATCGGTGCAAACATCAACCAACTTGCGAAATGGGCCAACACCTATAAGCGGGCGGCGGAAGCCGTGGAGGTATTGACGGCGCTGGCGGGCATCGAACAGCGCATTATCGAGTTCGCATCATGCGCCTCAACGGAAGATGAACCGGAGGCGAAGCCATGCTGATGAAAGTCTTTCCGCACGGCATCGGGGAAGGCGACAAGCCCAGCCGCTATCTTGTACGCCCGGATTATCCGGGGAGAGACACAGCCCCGCCCCAGGTGCTGCGCGGCGATCCCGCCATGACCCGCGCGCTTATCGACAGCATAGAGCGGCGATGGAAATTCACTTCCGGCGTTCTGTCATGGCACCCGGATGAGAAGATCAGCGAGGCACAGGAAGAGGAAGTCATGGACGCCTTTGAGCGCGTGGCCTTCGCCGGATTGGAACCTGACCAGAGAAATATTTTGTGGGTACGGCATACCCATGCCGGACACCATGAGCTGCATTTCCTCATTCCACGACTAGAACTTTCCAGCGGCAAGGATTTCAACGCCTGCCCGCCCGGCTGGCACAAGGGCTTTGACGTCTTCCGCGACCTCTTCAACTGGCGCGAGGGCTGGGCGAGGCCCGACGACCCGGCACGGGCGCGGGACGAGCTTCCGAAAAAGGCCGACCTGTTCAAGGCGCGAATGGCGAGATGGGGCAAGGAAATCATGGAAAGCGACCGCGACCGGGCCAAAGAGGTCATTCATGCCTTTCTCAAGGAGAAAGTGGCGCGGAGACTTGTCCGGGACCGGGAAGATGTTCTGAACGCCCTGAAGGAACAGGGGCTGCGCATCAACCGCGAAGGCAGGGACTACATCAGTGTCATTGCCCCGGACAGCGGCATGAAAATGCGCTTCAGGGGAGGCTTTTACGCCAGTGGATGGACGCCCAAAGCCGCCCCGGAGAACGAATCCGAAGAAAAGAAGAAGGAGACGACGCGGCGCATGGTCGCCCGTCTGCAACAGGATTTTGAGCGCGTTATTGGAAAACGCGCCGCCTGCAACACCAAACGCTATCCGGCAAAATGGAAGCAGCTTCCCCGCGAGGAAGCCCTCCTTTTGCCCCAGCTTCAGGAGGATACAATCCATGACCGAAACCGAACGGATGTTGATACAGAGTCTGAAACGGATGGAGGAGAACTGCAACGCTCGGCTGACGGCATTCAGCACACGGTTGGAGACGCAGGAGGAAAAACAGATGCTGCTTCAGGCGGAACTGCGTACCTTGAAGCGATTGTTCAACGATGTCAGCGAAGTGTACAGCAGTTTGCAGACCTTGTTGGCAACCTTGAAAAACGGCGCATAGAGCGGGAACGGCAGCCGCGTATGCGGATGCAGTAAGGCGGGAGCGACGCTCATGGGAAAGTTCAAACGTATTCCGGTGAAAGACATCAATGCCATGCGGAAAATCCTTGACGACTTGCCGGACAAAAATCTCGGCAAGACGCGGGAGGAAGCCGCCGAACTGCTCAACGCCAACATCCTGAAAGCGCTTGAGAAGGGCTACACGCTTCGGGAACTGACCGAAATCATGGCCCAGGGCAACGTGGCCATCCCGGTGCCCGTCATCCGGGCAAAGGTGCTTCCCCAAAAGGCGACGCCGCGAAAGCGTGAGCCGAAGCCCCGGCCTGAAACCGTGAAACCTGTCGCGGCTCCTCCCGCCGTGTCTCAATCACAGGAACAAACCCCGGCCTACTACACGCCGGACAGACCCGATACGGAGCTTTGATCATGAACATCCAGGCCAGCGTTTTCTATGTGGGCGGCAGCAAGGGCGGCGTCGGCAAGAGCCTCTTTTCCTTTGCTCTCGTGGATCATCTTCTCAACAGGAACGCGAACATCCTGCTTGTGGATACCGATACCGACAACCCGGACGTATTCAAGGCGCACAAAGACCTTTCCCTGCCGAATCTGCTCTGCCGCCTGAACAGTCTGGACGACGCCGACGGATGGGCGGAGTTGCTGGACACCGTGCAAAACTACCCGGACTATGCCGTGGTCATCAATGCCGCCGCCCGCACCAAGACCAGCACGGCCAGCTACGGCGACATCATGAAGGAAGCCCTGCGGGAGATGCGGCGCGAGCTGACTGTTTTCTGGATAATCAACCGGCACCGCGATTCCATAGAGCTTCTGCATTCCTTTCAGGAAGTGTTCACGGACGTGTCCATCCATGTCTGCCGGAATCTGTACTTTGGCGAGGCACAGCGTTTTGATATGTATAACAGTTCCAAAGCGCGGGAAGCGGTGGAGAAAAACGGCATGACGCTGGACTTTCCGGCGGTCGCCGGTCGCGTGGCCGACTGGCTCTATTCCAAACGCATGTCCATCCGCGCCGCCCAGCCTGAAATGCCCTTCGGCACACGGGCGGAATTGCAGCGTTGGCGGACGCTCTGCGCGAAAATGTTTGAATCCGTTATGGGAGAAGCGTCATGAGCATGGATAGCGTGATTGAGCTCGGCAAGGCGTGCGGCAGGGAATTGTCCCAGGCGGAAGCGGCCCGTTTGCGGGAGGTCGGCAGCAGGTTGCATCTTCGGGAGGATGACGCCCTCTGGCCGCTGCTGGCCGCGATGGAATATCAGCGCGTCTACTATGAGGCATTGCCGGAAAAAATCGCCGGAGCGTCCAGAGCCATCATGGACGGCATGGCCGCTGCCGCCGAAAAGGAGACTGCCGCAGCCCAAGCCCGACTCACCGCCAGCGTGGTGAAGGAGGCGCGAAACCTTGCCTCAAAGATTCAATACGACAGCTTGGTGCCGATGTGGCTGCTTGCCCTGATTTGCCTGCTGGCCTACGGGAGCCTGATGCTCTGGGCAGGCTTCCGTATCGACACCGGGCGGGATATGCCTCTGGCGGCAGTCCTGCACATGCCCTCCGGCTGGCTTATCAGCGGGCTGTGTCTCGCGGGGGGAGTATTTTGTGGTGCTTTGACCGCAAAGAGGTTCGCTGAAGCCAAGAGAGGGTGGTGGAAGAATGGGGGCATTGCGGTACTTTTTATAATGCTTGGTACGCTGTTATTCTCCCTTTCTCTCTCACGATTAGGATAGGTTATTCCAAAAAACCAGGAGGGATACCCAGCTTTCCCTCATTACTTTCAGCAGTTCTCCCTTGATGTTGTCCGGGTTCAAGCTCCAGCCCCGCCGCTTTGGCCGTCTTTTCAAAGGAGGCATCGTTCAGGCGCAGCGCGCCCACAGGCTCAACCTCAATGGCCGGAGGAGATTTGGGGCAGTGCTTTTCACAGAACCCGCATCCGTAGCAGCGTTTTTCATGAACAACCGGCACCGGGACTCTATGTCCTTTCTGCACAACGACATCCACCGCGCCGTAAGGGCAGTTTTCCTTGCACACCATGCAGCGCCTGTCTTCCGCCCAGGCAAGGCAGGTTTTCCGGTCAAGGACGGCGGTACCTGTTTTGGCCCATTTCTTTTCTTCCAGCGGCAGGGCGTGTATGGCCTGCGTCGGACAAACGGCCCCGCAGGCCGCGCAGTCCGGTCGGCACGCGCCGGAACGAGGGTCAAGAAATGGTGTGAACATCCCGGAAAAACCGGCCTGAAACCAGATCGGCTGCAAGCCTCCTGTGGGACAGGCTTTCATGCATTCCCCACAGCGCAGACAGCGGTTTAGAAAATCCGTTTCCGGGCGGCTGCCTGGTGGCCTGACCAGACCTCCCGATGCCGTTGATGGCCATAAGGCATCGGCATGGGAAAGACCCGCAAGAGCCGCTCCGGCGGCAAGAGACGCACAGAAGGCTCTCCGCGCGGGAAGCATGGGGTGATGTGGGGAAGAGAATGCTGATGGGCTGTTGCCAAAGCCGAAGGAAACGGCCTTGTGGCTACACGCGGAAACACATGTCTGACAGGTCAGGCATTCGGAAGGTTGCGACAGCGCGGGATTTTCTTTCAGAATCCCCGCCGGGCATTGTGCGGAGCAGCGCCCGCAGGAAGTGCAGTTTGTCGAAACATGCCTCTTCCAGAATGCGAACCGGGAAAACAGCCCCAACAAGGCCCCGGCCGGGCAGAGGCAGCGACACCAGAAACGCGGCCTGGTGCTCTCCAGCACGATGAGGACAAACCAGAATGCGCCTACAAACCATGAAGTATAAAAATATCGTGTGTCCGGGTGCCAGTATAACCAATCGATCGCTCCAGCCCGTTCCAGAAGCGGCGAGACCGCTTCCAGGCCCTGACCGATGCCTTCCAGCCCCAGCGGATGCAGGACAAGCGCATAAAGCCGTGTCGTCAGAGGAATGGGGCTTGCCCAGAAGGCAAGATTTACTCCACAGAGAGCGGCGGTCAGGATTACGGCCAGCACAAGGTATTTGAGGCTTCGCGGCACAGGGGCCGAAACGTGGCGCTTACCGCTTTTTCCCCTTCCCAGGAGGCGGCGAACTGCACCTCCGAAAATGTCCAACGTCGCTCCCATCGGACAGAGCCAGCCGCAGAAAATGCGCCCGGCCAATACGGCAAGCAGGATGGTAAACACGGCGAGAAAAAGAGCCGGGATAAGGGTTCGGGTGACCAGAGGTATCGCCGTACCGACAAGGGGATCAAGCCGCAGGAAAAGGTCTGACGGCAGACCGAAAAAACTCCCGGTTTCAGCCGTTCCCAGAAGCAGACAAAAAAGAACCAAACAGCTCGCCTGCACAAATCGTCTCAACTTGCCGCCCATACGATGCCCTTTTTCCGGTTACAGGCTCAAACGCCGGACATGCATGTTTTCAATATCCATGCGCCCCAGCCCTCGTGCGTGAGCCTGGGCGATATGAGCCACCTGACGCGGCTGGATACGGCGGCCATACCATTCATACGAGGCGACCGTCATGGCGTCGGCGGCGACCGGGTCGGCGGAGGCGATGATTTCTCCCGGCGTCAGCACCTTGCCCGGCCCATAAGGGCCGTTGGTGCTGAGGACGCGGGATGCGTCGATCACCGCCAGCGCAGGCTTCAGCCGGAAACCGAGATCGACGATGGCCGTATCAAGGTCGTAGCGCCAGTGCATGACATTGCGGTCCAGAATCAATCCCATCTGGCCCTTGAGCGACAGGCTGACGCCGGTGGACGTGTTGGTTTTCGCCACAGGCGCGGCGATAAGCACGTCGGCGTCCAGCACGTCGTTCATGACGGCGTTGGTTTTCATGTCCCTTGCATCATTGAGCGTGGTTTCCTGATAATAGCGTTCATGGGTGAGGTTGTGGCAGACGCCGTTCCTTACGCCCTTGCAGGCGTCAAGGATGCCCGACCGCTCAAGCGGCTGCGTTCCGCTCTGGAAGGCGTGGTCAAGGATGCGGACTGTTCCCGCACCGGCTTCCATGCACATGACCAGAAGTTCGCGCACCACTTCGGGATGAGTATTGGTTGCGCTGGCGATATCCGCCGCAAAACTCATATTGGGCTTGATGACCACCTTCTGTCCGGGCCTGACGAAAGCCGACATGCCGCCGAGCAGCTCCACGGCGGCTCTGGTCGCGGCCGCCGGGCCGCCCTTGACCACGGCGATATCGGGAGAAGCATCAGCCAGAAGCCGGGGCGGGAAGCTCAACGCGGCAGCACCGATGGAAAGCGCCGCAGCGGCCTGAAATTTGAGAAAATCGCGTCGGTGCATGTGGCCTCCTGATTGCCTGATGAGGGGGACGGGGTATGTCTTCCGTTCGCTCAGTACCAGCCGAACAGGGTTTTTCCCCGTCCAAAGCGCGTATCCGCTGCATGTCCTCGTCTGGCAGCTGAAAATCGAAGATGCCGAGGTTTTCCCTCATCCTTTCCCGGTGAGACGATTTGGGAATCACGGAAATGCCCAATTGGACCAGATACTTCAGGGCTATCTGCGCCGGAGTCTTGTTGTGGGCGAGACCGAGGGCACGGAGTACGGGATTGCTGAAGAAATCGTTTTTCCCGGCGGCAAAGGGGCTCCAGGCCTGCATGTGCGTACCGTGCTTTTTCATTTCCTCAAGCAGTCCCCTTTGCTGAAAGAAGATATGGGCCTCGACCTGATTGACCGCCGGAATCACCGTGCAGGCACGCAGGAACGCTTCGTAGCGGGATGCGTTGAAATTGGAAACGCCTATGGCCTTGAGCCGCCCGGCCCGGTAGGCCTCTTCCAGCGCGGGATACATTTCTTCCGCTTCCCGATACGGCTCATGGATCAGCAGCAGGTCAATGAAGTCGAGTTGCAGGGCGTTCAGTGAGGCTTCAATGCCCTGTTTCGCTCTCGCATAGGATGCGCTGGGCCGATACAGTTTCGTGGTGACGAACAGCTCGCCGCGCGGTACGCCCCCGCGCCTGAGCGCGTTCCCCACCTCCCGCTCGTTGCCGTACATCTGGGCCGTATCAAACAGACGGTAGCCCAGCTCAAGAGCTTCCAGCACGCAGCGTTCGCAATCCCCGCCGCGAAGCGCATACGTGCCGAGGCCCAGCATGGGCATGTTCACACCATTGTTCAACGGAACCATGTCCATATCTGTTCTTCCTTTCATATCTTTTCTAACGATAATCCGAATTCTCTCAATTCACGCAGCTTCTCCGCGGAACCGTTCTCCTCTCCGTGCGCCGTAAAGACCCCCATATTTTCCAAGCCGAGAAAACCCAGAAAATCCCCGCGAAAAGAGAAGAGGGCACCATCATACATATCGGCGTCACCGGAGCTTAAAATCATGGCAATCTTTTTCAGACGAGGCGGTCTTGACGGATACGCGATGGAGTACAGACGGTCGATGGCGCATTTCAACTGTCCGGAAAGGCCGTGATAATAGATAGGGGATGCCAAGACGAGCATGTCCGCATCCAGAAGAAGCGCGTAGACATTCTGCATATCATCCTTCTGAATACATTCTCCGGGGGCTTTGGTATGGCAATGTTCGCATCCCAGGCAGCCATTGATTTTTTTACGGCAGACATCCACGATGGTTACCTGATGCCCGGATGCGAGGGCACCCTCCCGGAAGGCTTCAACCATTTGCTTCGTATTGCCTTTGGGACGAGGACTTCCGTTCAATACCAGAATATGCATGATGACCTCCTGATTTTTTGGCCGGGCGTTTCCGAGCTGCGGCAGGTGCGCCCCAAAACGCCCGCCCATCGTGCTTTTGGGCTATCTGTATGATTTTTCAAAGATACTGGCGCAATCCTCGTCAGTCATTTCGCACGGGTTGGCCGCGAACAGCCCTCCCTGCATGGAGCGCGCCCCTTTCGCCAAGGTCATGAACTCGTCCGGCGTAAAACCGTAGTCGCTCATGTTCAAATCAGCGGCGCCGCAGGCTTCCTGCAACGCGACAAGGGCCGTGATGAAATCCTGCGGTTTATCGGCTCGCTCCATGCCCATGGCCCTTGCCATTTTGACGAATTGGGCGTCGCAGGCATGACGTTCCATGAAAAACTCGGCGAAAGCTTTGGAAATCATGATCAGGCCTGCACCATGAGGCAAATTATGGTGGTAGGCGCTCATGGAGTGTTCCATGCTGTGCTGGGCGGTTGTGCTGGTCAACTGCATGGTCATACCCGCCATCGTGCTGCCATAGGCGATATGTTCCCTCGCTTCCAAATCATGACCATCTCTGACCGCACGGGGAAGGTACATGGCGATGTTTCTGATGGCCGACAGCGCGATGGTTTCGCTCAGGATATTCACGCCGTTGGACATCATGACTTCCGTATTGTGGAACAGCGCATCAAAGCCCTGATATGCCGTATAACGCGCAGGAATCGTCCTCATCAGTTCCGGGTCCACAATGGCGAGAACAGGATTGAGCATCGGATCGCCAAAACCGATTTTTTCCTGAGTTTTCGGATTGGAAATAACGCCCCAGCAGTTGATTTCCGAGGCCGTTCCTGCCGTAAGCGTGATCGTCACCACAGGCAGACCGGGACGGCTTAGCGGTTTGCCCTTGCCCGTGCCTCCGCAGACATAGTCCCACAGGTCGCCTTCGTTGGTCGCCATGGCGGAAATGGCCGTTGCGGAATCCAGCACGGCCCCGCCCCCCAGGGCGACGATGAAGTCGCAGCCGTTATCTCTGGCAAAGGCCGCGCCTTCCATCACCATATCTTTCAGGGGATTTTCCATGACCTTGGCAAATTCGGCCACTTCCACGCCCGCCTTTTTCAGTTGCTCCAGTGTGCGGTCATAGGCACCGCTCACTTTTGCCGACTTGCCGCAGGACATCAACAGCAGAGCCTTTTTGCCGGGCAAAGCCTGATTCCCAAGTTCGTTCAGTGTGCCGGAACCGAACACTATCCGGGTAGGATTGTAAAAATGAAAGCTCATACGCATGGTTATCACTCCTTATTATCTTGTGGTCTGAGGTCGCGGGGAAAGAAACGGAACGGTCTATCGGGTCAGAAAGTTTTTCTCCTGAAGCCAGGCCATGACATCATCGTGGGCCCTTGCCGCACGTGAACCACGGACGGCAAATCCCTCGACAAGAGTTGCCTGCGGGCAGCTTTGGGCTATGTCGCGCGGAGAGTCGGCAAGCCCGTTCCCTCCATGCGTGCAGAAGGGGACGAGGGTTTTCCCGGCGAAGCCGAACTGTTCAAGAAAGCTACGGACAATCATGGGCGTGGTTCTGAACCAGTTCGGGTACCCTATGAAAATGGTGTCATAGGCGCTCATATCCGCGGGAAATGTCACGGCCAGAGCCGGGCGCGCCTTGTCTTCCCATTCCTTTCTTGCTCTGCGTTCCGTAGCGGAATGTTCGGACGGATAGGGTTCCGCAGCTTGTATTTCAAACATGTCTCCGCCTACGGCGGCATGGATCATCCCGGCCACGGTCCGGGTATTGCCGGTATGGGAAAAATACGCGATCAGGATTTTGCGCGAGGAATCAGCCGCAGCGGCAGCAAACGACGCAAGAGGAAGAATCCCCGCCGCCACGGCGAATCCGGCCAGCCCCTTCAATGCGTCACGCCGGGTATGACGTGGCGGCGTATTCCCAAAAAACATATGTTTTTCCATAACGATTTTCCTGTGACGATGACGTTCCATGTTATGCAGGGGATACCGTACATCCGAGAAAACGTTGCTGATGCAGCATTTCCTCCGTATGTTTGTAGTGATACGGCGTACTGTAGAAATCGCTGACAAGTTCCGTCCAGGTACCGACGCGGTTGTTGAAGGGCCTTGCCTTGAGATATTCGGCATACTGCGCATCATAATGCTTCAGCGCGTCTTCGAGGTTGGTATCGTACCGTTCCCCAAAGAACATCGCCCGCATGGGCAGACGGGGTTTCAGGCCGGGGTCTTCCGCCGCATAGCCGATGCAAAGGCCAAGGACAGGAAAAACATAGGGAGGCAGGCCCAATTCGGCGATGACTTCCAGCGGGTTTTGACGGATGTCGCCGATGACGACGGTTCCCAGCCCCAGAGATTCGGCTGCGGCAACCGCCGTTCCCACGGCAATGCCCGTTTCGTGAGCGCCGACAAGGACGGTATCCATATCTTCCAGAACAGTATCCAGAGATTGCCCTTTTGCTCTACAGGCAAGCCACGTTCGATAATAATCGGCGCAGAACACAAGGAAAACCGGAGCTTCGGCAATATGTTTCTGATTGCCGCACAAGACGGAAAGGTGACTTCTCCGCTCAGCGTCTTTAATGGCGATGACCGAAACAAGCTGCACATTGACCCAGTTGGGAGCGGCCTGCACGGCCTGTATGATTTGGGTCAGGTCTTCCTCGGAAACGGGCCTGTCCTGATAGGAACGGATGGAACGGTGCGACAACAGGCTCTTCATGACGGCGTTCATCACTTCCTCCCCAGGTCGTTTTTCTTCAGCCACGCGGCGGTTTTTTCCCCCGCGGCAGTCAGACCGCCTTCGTACACCTCAAGGCCGTCCCCTACGGCGGCGCCGCTTGCCAACTTTTTAACATCCTTCAGGATATGGCCCATGCCTCCCCCGCCGTTGGTGCAGAAGGGAAGAATGGTTTTCCCGGTGAAATCATGGGCAGCCAGAAAGGCGGCGACAGGCGGAGCCATCGTATTGAACCAGTTGGGCGTGCCGAGCAAAATCGTACTGTACGGTGCGATGTCGCATTTTTCCGCCAGTTCCGGCTGATACCCTTCGCGGGTTTCCTTTTTGGCTTGCGCCTCGCAGGTATCGTAATCGTCCGGGTATGCCTGAGCCGGTTTGATTTCAAACAACGTCCCGTCTGTGGCTTTCTGAATGTGCTGTGCCAGCTGACGGGTGTGCCCCTGATAGGAAAAATACGCAATCAATGTTTTATTCATAACACTATCCTTCAAATGATGGTTTTGTTTTGCTGAACAGAGTAAGAGGGTATCTCTGTGAACTATGGGCTTTATCTGTCGGCATCATGCCGCATCTTGAAGAGAAGAAAGTCGAGGGCGTCAATTTTCTTCTGGCCTTCATGAACATCATCAAGCAGCGTCATTCTATGCTTTTGGAGAAGATGGATTCCTTCCTTCAGTTTTCCCTGAGAACATAAGTCCAGAAAAGCCTTTTTGGTCGTTTCGTCACATCCCGCATCATTCAGGTTGCGGTCCACCGCAAATCGAGGATCAATCACTCCCTTTCACCTCCTGTCTGATGGGAAAATAGGATTGCCCTCTATAAATAGCAAATACTTATATCAAATAATATGAAATGCTTGACAGGCATTTCTCAAGAAACTACGATCACTCCGGCCAAGGAGGTCCATCGCTATGGAGTTACGGGTATTGCGGTATTTTCTGGCGGTCGCCAGAGAGGGGAGCGTGACGGGGGCGGCCAATTTTCTGCATGTGACGCAGCCGACGCTTTCCCGGCAGATCAAAGAGCTTGAGGAAGAGCTGGGAACCAAACTTTTTGTGCGGCACAGCCACAGCGTTTCCTTGACGCCGGACGGGATGCGCCTGCGCAAGCGCGCGGAAGAGGTTGTGGACATGATTGAAAAGACGGAGGCGGAGTTTGCCGTCAAGGAAGAAAGCGTGGAAGGCGATGTTCACATCGGAGCCGGAGAAACGCGGGTCATGCGGCATGTCGCCGAGGTCGTCCGCGAGTTACGGAAGGATTACCCGAATATTCATATCCATTTGTACAGCGGCAATCTGGAAGACGTGGCGGAACGGCTGGACAAGGGGCTGCTGGATTTCGGCGTCCTGATCCAGCCCGCCGATCTCTCCAAATACGACTACGTCAACCTGCCTGAAAAGGACGTCTGGGGGGTCGTCACGCGCAAGGACAGCCCCTTGGCTGCACGGCAGGCCATCACCCGGCAGGATTTGCTCGGCGAGCCGCTCATTCTTTCGCGGCAGGCCATCCGCCGCACGTCGGCAAAAAATGAATTCATCGAGTGGTTCAAGGACGATTTTGAAAAGCTGGATGTGGTGGCGACGCTCAACCTCGTCTATAACGCGGCCCTCCTCGCCGAAAGCGGGGTGGGCCATGTCGTCACTCTGGACGGGCTGGTCAACACTTCGGAACAGAGTCAACTGTGTTTCCGCTTTCTGGAGCCCAGGCTGGAGTCGGGGCTGAACATCGTCTGGAAAAAGTATCAGGTCTTTTCCCCGGCAGCGGAGGTATTTCTCCAGAAAATTCAGGGGGCTTTCGGAGAAACGGTCTGAGCCGTCCTCCTGAAGAGCCTGAAGGCGGTATGACGTTTTTGTTCCGGCCTGCTCCGGACGGTTCCGCTTCTTTCGCAAAATGATATTCTTTACATCTATATCATCCTATTTGATATAAGTATTTGCCATGATTCCTTGCTCAGGGTAAACGGGAAAAAACGTCGGAAGGAAGGCGGCCAACGTCTTTTTTCCGGTCCATCTGAAAACCGGGGAGATACCATGAACATGAGCAAGAAAGTGGCGGCGGGGATTCTTGTGGGTCTGTCCGCCCTTGCGGGCAGCGCATGGGCGGCAAGCAACGGCACATCTGACACCATTATTCTGAAGGACGGCAAAGAAATGAAGCTGGAACAGAGCTGGGACAAGATATTCCCGAAGAGCGACAAGGTTGACCACAGGAAGGTGATTTTCACCAACCGCTACGGCATTGCCCTTGCGGGCGACCTCTATATGCCCAAGGGAGCCGAAGGCAAGCTGGCGGCCATCGCCGTGAGCGGCCCCTTCGGCGCGGTGAAGGAGCAGGCGTCCGGCCTCTATGCCCAGACGATGGCCGAACGCGGCTTTCTGACTTTGGCCTTCGATCCTTCCTACACGGGCGAAAGCGGCGGCGAACCGCGCCATGTGGCGTCCCCGGACATCAATACCGAGGATTTCAGCGCGGCGGTGGATTTCCTTACCACCTTGGAGAACGTGGATGCGGGGCGCATCGGCATCATCGGCATCTGCGGTTTCGGCGGCATGGGGCTGAATGCGGCGGCTATGGATACCCGCATCAAGGCGACGGTTGCCTCCACCATGTACGACATGAGCCGCGTCAACGCCAACGGCTACTTTGACGCCATGAATGCCGACGCACGTTATGAGGCCCGCAGGCAGCTGAACGAACAGCGCACCAAGGATGCGCAATCCGGAACCATTGCACCATCACAGGCAGGGCTGCCCGCCTCCCTTAAGGGAAATGAACCGCAGTTCGTCAAGGATTACTTTGACTACTACAAGACCAAGCGCGGCTTCCATCCCCGTTCCATCAATTCCAACGGAGCGTGGAACGCCACCTCTTCCCTCTCGTTCATGAATATGCTGCTGCTGGCCTACGCGGGCGAGATACGCAACGCGGTGCTTCTCATCCACGGTGAAAAGGCCCATTCGCGCTACTTCAGCGAAGACGCCTTCAAGAAGCTCACTGGCGACAACAAGGAACTGCTGATTATTCCTCATGCCAGCCATACGGACCTGTATGACAAGATAGATGTCATTCCTTTCGATAAAATCGAGGCTTTCTTCAAGTCCAATCTGTAAATTCTGACTTGTGCCCTTTCTGGAAGCGAAACCGTATGTTGATGCGGTTTCGCTTTTTTTGTGCAAATTGTATGTCTACACTTAAATTAGTGATATTGTAAAAAATTATATCATCATATTTGATATAAGTATTTGCTATGATAATCCACAAAGGCTATCTCACTTTGGAGTACGACGCCAACAAGTCGTACAACTACTTTGAAGCGGACTTTTGAAAAAAGGAGTTTGATATGCATAACAAGACAGAAGGCGGCAGCGGCCTGCTTGTCCTTATTCTGACCTTTGGCGTCTTCGGCATTCTGAATACTGAAATGGGAGTCATCGGCATGTTGCCCCTGATCGCCGATACTTTTCAGGTCTCGGTGCCGGAGGCGGGATGGACGGTGACGATTTTTGCTCTGGGGATTGCCGTGTGCGGTCCGATCACGCCCATGCTTTTTTCACGGTTTGACCGAAAGACGGTCATGCTGTCAGCCCTTGGCGTGTTTATCATCAGCAATGTCGTTTCCATGTTTACGGAGAGCTTTGCTGTTCTGCTGGTCTCACGGGCTGTCCCGGCAATATTCCACCCGGTCTATGTTTCGATGGCCTTTACTGTCGCCGCCACGTCGGTTGCCAAAGAAGACGCGCCCAAAGCAGTCGCAAAGGTTTTCATCGGAGTTTCCGCCGGGATGGTGCTGGGAGTTCCCGCCGCCAGCTTTATTGCCAGCGAAACGTCCTACGCTATGGCAATGTTTTTCTTTGCCGCCGTGAACGGCATCGTGTTTCTGGCTATCCTCGTTTGCATTCCGTCCATGCCGGTGACAGGCAGACTTTCCTATGGGGAACAATTGCGTGTGCTGAAAAAGCCCGCTCTCTGGTATGCCGTGAGCGCCGTTGTTTTCACAAACGGCACCGTATTCGGCTTTTTCAGCTATCTTTCGGACTATCTCAAGAGCGTGACGGAGCTTCCGTTTACCATCATCAGCATTGTTCTCTTTATCTATGGTTCAGCGAATATCGTCGGGAATATCCTTGCAGGCAGACTGCTTGCCGTTGATGCGCGCCGGACAATCAGGTTAACTCCTTTCGCACTGGCCGTTGTGCTGGCATCATTGTTTCCTCTTGGAGACAGTTTTATCCCCATGCTGGGAATCATCTTGCTATTCGGCATCCTTACCGGGCTTTCCAGCAATAACAGCCAGTATATGATTTCCAATGCGGCGTTAGAAGCGCCCGAGTTCGCCAATGGGCTTTTCCTGACCTCGGCAAACTCCGGCACGGCTATCGGCACAGCACTTTGCGGATTGTTTATATCCGAAATGGGAATTCACTATTCCGTCTTCGGAGCGCTGATCTGTCTCGTGGCGGCAACAGTGGCCATATTCTGGGCGACCCGTCCATATAGATGTACCCCACTCATGAAAAAATATCCTGAGTTGGCCGAATCCATGCGCTAATACTCTCGCTCACAGTTACGTCTCTAACATCCTAAATATGATCTGCACACCGAACGCCTCACCTGTTTCTATTGGTGGGGCGCTCAAGCTATTTTATTGGCTGGCTTTAAAGACCAATATCATTCTGGAACGTATTTTTTCATCCCAATTTCTGCCGGGTAGATTTTAGGGTATTAAAAATTTCTTAAAATTTTTTACCTTTTATTTTTACATAGTTAACTAACAAAACAAGTGTCAACTACAAACGGCTGTACCTACAAAGTCCCTTTTGCCGCTCCCGGTACATGTTCAAAGACACGACGCAGGGCTGCAACCGGAGCAGCAGGCCGACGGCAGGTACGCCGGAACCGGCTTGGCGCGGGCAAAACCGGCTCCAAGAGAGCGCATGATTTTGCCTTTTGGTCGGACAAGGTATAATCAGATCGACCTGATGAAAAAGGCCATCCTGATCAGAGCGTTTCGAGGAGAGCTGATGGGGCAAGTACAAACTAAAAAAACAACAATTATAAAAACAGATACCGCTGACCCAATTATAACCTAATAATTTTGTCTACCGCTCCAACATGCCAATTATGGACACAGAAAACTACCTTTCTTGCCTGTCTACATCATCAGTTTTCTTCGGAACTCGACATATTGTAGCGATCTTAATATTTATGCTCATCATGTGGTTGTGTGGTATTAGTATTTATCTCTTGAGAAGATTGTTGAGAAAATTGAGTCATCATACCTCTCATTTGTGCCTTTCCCATTTTTTCCCAACTATAATCACTTCTATCTATTACTGAAATACTATCTTGTAAATTTCTAAAAATACTTGTATTCAAATCTATTGCATCATCAAAATCAACAATTGATTCAATTCCATCTTTCTTTATTTCAATACGCCGATCATTACGTATTTCTATTTCATAGGCATACGTAATACGTTGATTAGCAAGAGTCGAATACTCAACTTTACATATAAAATTTAATAAACTTTGAATAGAGTTTTTGTTCATATCGATGATATTCTCGAATTGTTCTTGGTTTGTTAGTCTTATCATTATTTTTTCATAACTACGCAAGAAACTTATTTCATTTTTTGTGGAATATCTATAAACTGAATCAGTATCAAGATTCCTCAACTCAGTATTAGTTGTTGCAATAATATCTTTAATTCCTACATCTGAATTATTCTCAATTTGTAAAATTCTACATTTTTGATTTGATAGTTTATTAAAATCATCATAAAAATCAAAACCATCTTCACCTGAAAAAAGTAATATTCTATTATAATCGTTATTCACTATTAATCTATCAAGTATGTTGCTAAATGTTTGCAATATAAGAGAAACTTTTATCAGCACATACTTACTTTGTTTAAATTCGTCTTTACGTACTTTTTCAAAATTATCTGCTTGTTCTTTCAATTGTTTTTTTGTGCGGTTATTAGTATATATTACTGCCCCAAAAGTTGAAAATGCAGTTAATAAACCTGCAATTATCGTGGCCCCCACTTCCCACCAGCCCGGCGATATAAAAATTATTTCGTTTGACATTATACTATTCTTCCTACGTGAAAATTAAATAAAAGCGAGTATGATGAGATCTGACATTTGTGCCTAAATAACGCCTTGTTCTAATTTGGTAAGAACCCAATTATTCAAACTTACCCCAGCATCGGCAGCCTTTTTTGCAATTTTTTGATGCAATTCTGGCGAAATCCTAATATTAAATCGGCCAGAAAACGGCTTTTCAGGTTCTTTGCCTACTTCAGAACAAAGCGCTAAATAATCCTCTACGGAATCCGCAAGCGTCTGTTTCAGCTCATCAATGGACCGGCCTTGAAAGGTCACGACGTCATTGAGATGCAGGACTTCGCCGTGGAAAATATCGGCATTAGAATCGTATTCAAAACGTCCCTGATAGCCTTTATAGGTGAGTGTATTCATGGCTTCAATCCTAATATTCGCAAAAAAGCGTCTTACTGATTTGACCGCGCCCTTATCGGTAGTGGGCTACGGGTGAGGGCGGTGGAACACGGCTACCTGTTTTTCCCAAATAAACCAGACTCGCGAACCTCGCCCTTCTTTGATGACACTACCGTACCCTTTGAATACGCCCTCAATGTCGGCCCAAGAAATGGCAGGGCTGACCGAACCGGCAAATATGGCTTCTAAGATTTTACGGCGTTTATTGTTTATGACTCATGGTACTATCAATAGGTGTCAAGTCAAGTGGTAAGGCTCTTTGCAGCTTCCAGAAAAATGGGATAGAATAGACGTATATGGACAAAAGTGGCTTATAAAATACCATAGTGGGGTGCCCGAAATAGACTCGAACTCCGGTAATAAATCCAGTTTGTTGGTATGGACGTTGGTATAAAAATTTTTAATATTTTTTATTCAAATAAAAACAAATAGATGACTTCACAATCTGTTCTCCCCTTCGCACCATAAGAAAGTAAACGGGCTGGCAGAGCAATCTGCCGGTCCGTTTTGTTTTTTCGTCATCGTCTTTTGAGGCCCTGTACGCTGGCAAAAGCTCATGGAGGAACCGATGCCGGACAATAAACGTACTGTCGGTGATCTGCGGGCGTTCAGAAGAGTGGCCATGTTTTTTATGTACGTTCGAATCGTTCTCGCTATTGTCGGCTCCCAACTTGAGGTCTTTTTTAGGTATGCGATGAGTGAATGAGATTGGGCTGTTTCCAGCCTTTGCACGCGAGATTTTTCAACGCGTCGGAATTCTTGATGAGAGAAGTTCGGCGCTTTTTTTCGCCCTTTTTTCAGCAGGATCCTTTGTACTTTCACCATGTGTTGAATGTCTTGTTTTGAAGCTCCTGGGACGTTTGCGGAACTCGCCTGTCCTGTGCGTTTCGAAACTGAGGCGGGTTCCGGAAGGCTCAGGCGTCGTTTTTCCTTGGCAGGCTACACTGAGAGAATAAGGCAAGAATAAAAGAGGATCGTATCTGTTCTTCGGCATAGTGACCGGATATGTTTCTTACAGAAAAAATTGTCGGCAAAGGAGTCCGTCATATGGAAAAAGATACGCTTTCCACCGCTGTGAGCGAACCGGTCATCCTGCGCAACGGTTCGCAGCCTTCCATCAAGGGGCCGGATGCATGGTTTACCGGCACGGTCCGCATCGATCCCCTGTTTCCGGCCCATACGCCGGCACGTGCCTCAAGCGCTTACGTCACTTTCGAGCCGGGAGCCCGTACGGCATGGCATACCCATCCTCTGGGGCAGGCTCTGATCATCACGGCTGGGGTCGGCAGGGTTCAGGTGCAGGGTGGGCCGATTCAGGAGGTCCGCCCTGGCGATACGGTCTGGTTCCCTCCATACGTCAAACACTGGCACGGAGCCGCTCCCGGCGTTGCCATGACCCATATTTCCGTGGCTGAAGAAGAGGGTGGGAACAACGTCGAGTGGCTGGAAAAAGTAACGGAAGAGCAATACACGGGAAATTAGAGCCGTTGTTCCGAAAGGCCGGATTGTGCGGGGCAATGCCTTATGTGTACCGTGCGTTGGGAACACGGAGAACATATGCAGTGTGTATATGTTTCCCGTCATCCTGCTGCAGGGTGTCATAAGAGTTCTTTGAAAGAAGAATGAATAAAAAGGTTGCAAGCATCATTGCGGAGAGGCAATCAAGGAGTTCATAATATGGCTGAACAGTTTTCCCGCCGGAGTTTTCTGAAGGGCGGAGCGCTCACTGTAGGGGCCTTCGCTTTTGGGGGCTTCCCCAGGATCGATACTGCTATGGCCGCGCCGCAGGAAAAGGCCAAGGTCTTTTTCACGAAGGATATCAGCCTCGAAGGGTTGATGAAGGTCTATGCCCGCGTCAATCATGGCATGAGCGGCAAGATCGCCATCAAGCTGCATACGGGCGAACCGCATGGTCCGAATATTTTGCCCCGCGAAATGGTCAGGGGATTCCAAGCGAATATTCCGGACAGCAGCATTGTGGAATGCAATGTTTTGTATCCCAGTCCGAGGCAGACCACGGAAGGGCATCGTGAAACCCTGAGGACCAACGGCTGGACCTTCTGCCCCGTCGACATCATGGATGAGGACGGGGACGTAAGCCTTCCCATTCCCGGCGGGAAATGGCTTACGGAACTGTCCGTCGGCAAACATATCCTGAATTATGACGCCATGCTGGTGCTGACCCACTTCAAAGGCCATACTGTGGGCGGTTTCGGCGGTTCGCTCAAAAACATTTCCATCGGCTGCGCCTCAGGGAAACTGGGCAAGCAGCAGATCCATCAGCTGCCGGGCGACGGGACCTGGCCGGGAGGCCCGCTGTTCATGGAACGGATGGTGGAAGGCGGCAAAGCCATTACCAATCATTTTGGGCAACATATTACCTATATCAACGTGCTCCGGAACATGTCCGTGGATTGCGACTGCGCCGGGCTCGGCGCGGCGGCACCCACCACGCCGGATTTGGGGATCATTGCCTCGACGGATATTCTGGCCGTCGATCAGGCTTCGGTGGACATAGTTTATGCATTGCCCGAAGCGCAGCGGCGCGACCTTGTGGAACGCATTGAGTCCCGCAGTGGCCTGCGCCAACTCGAGTACATGAAGCTTCAAGGCATGGGGAACAATCAATACGATCTGATCACCGTGTAAGGTATTCGGGATCTCCGCCGATGCGCGCGAAGGGCATCGGCGGGGGACGGTAGGGCGGTTCCGAGGAATAGTCGGGGCCGCCTTGCCGTATCCCGCCCGCGTCTGAAAAAGAGAGAATGTCTGGAGATTCCATGAGAAGGGGTATGCGCGTGGCGTTCGGTCTGGTCCTTTTACTCTGTATTCTTATCGGGGGAGGGTATGCTTTCATGTCGCAGGCTTCATTCGGCAAGTTGCCTGAAGGTGACCGCCTTGACGCGATATCGCAGTCGCCTCACTATGAGGGCGGTGCCTTTCGCAATACGGAGCCGCTGCCGCCCATAAAGGGGAATGGCGGCATTGTGGGCGCGTTGATGAAATACGTTTTTTCGTCAACGGAAGGCCAGAAGCCGACTCGTCCCATGCCTTCAGCGAAAACCGACCTGCGGGGGCTCGACAGGAATACGGATACCGTCGTCTGGCTCGGCCATTCTACCTACTTCGTGCAGCTCGGCGGCAGACGCCTTTTGATAGATCCCGTGTTCAGTACCTATGCTTCGCCGGTCTTTTTCGCCAACAGGGCGTTCGAGGGGACGAACCTTTACACCGCCGAGGACATGCCGGACATCGATTATCTGCTCATTTCTCACGACCACTGGGATCATCTGGATTATGCCACGGCAACGGCGCTTCGGTCCAAGGTGGGGCAGGTCGTCTGCCCCCTCGGCGTCGGGGCCCATTTTGAGGCTTGGGGCTACGGCAAGGAAACGGTTTTCGAGGGAGACTGGTATTCCGTCCTTGAGGGGAAAGACGGCTTCGCCATCCACATCCTGCCCGCCCGCCATTTCTCGGGCCGCTCACTGACCCGGAACAAGACCCTTTGGGCGGGCTTTGCCCTTGTTACCCCTGAACGCAGGATTTTTTTCAGCGGAGACAGCGGATACGGCAAGCATTTCGCGGAAATCGGCGCACGCTTCGGCGGGTTTGATCTCGCTATGCTCGACTGCGGGCAATACGACGAGAACTGGCGGTACGTCCATATGATGCCGGAAGACACGGCGCAGGCCGCGGAAGATTTGCGTGCCCGCGCGCTGCTCCCGGGCCACGTGGGGAAGTTCGCCATTGCCTACCATACGTGGGATGATCCGTTCAAACGGATTGTGGCGGCGAGCCGAGGCAAGCCGTATCGGCTTCTCCTGCCCCTGATCGGTGAGCCCGTCGCCCTGCCCATCGCTTCGGACGGTGAGATCCTCCGCTGGTGGGAGGCAGGACGGTGACACGGCTTCATTGATGGGCGAAAAGGCCCCGGCATTTCCCTTGCCTGAGCAGGGAATGCCGGGGCCTTTCTTCTTTATGGAAGGGATGGCTCACTTTTCTCCAGAAACGTTTTCCTTCTCTTCCACAATTTCTTCACACGGCTTGAGAGCTCATCCACATGAGCGGGCGTATTTTTTAGCCTGTTCGCTGATCAGATCCATATCCTCAAAATAGTTGATTTTCATGGCCCGTCTTACGTCATCCAGCGTCCGGGCGGCGGCTTCGCGGGCCCGCATACTGCCTTCCTTGAGGATGTCATAGATGGCGGGAATATCCTTTTCGAGTTCCCGGCGGCGATTGCGGATAGGTTCCAGTTCGTCCTGCAGGACGTTGTTCAGGAACTTTTTGACCTTCATGTCGCCGAGGCCTCCACGGGTATAGTGGGCCTTCATTTCTTCGATGTTCTGATAGTCCGGGAAGTGGCGCTCGAAATGTTCGGGGCGGCTGAAAGCGTCCAGATAGATGAATACGGGGTTATCCTCGACTTGACCGGGGTCTTCCACGCGGAGGTGGTTCGGGTCGGTGAACATGGACATGACCTTCTTTTTGACCTCGTCCGCGTCCTCGCCCAGATAGATGCAGTTGCCGAGCGACTTGCTCATCTTGGCCTTGCCGTCGATGCCGGGCAGGCGCAGGCAGGCCTTGTTGTCCGGGAGCAGCATCTCGGGCTCGACCAGCGTGTCCCCGTAAACCGCATTGAATTTGCGGACGATTTCCTTGGTCTGCTCCAGCATCGGGGCCTGATCTTCGCCCACGGGCACGGCCGTTGCCTTGAAGGCCGTGATGTCGGACGCCTGGCTGATCGGGTAGGTGAAGAAACCGACCGGGATGCTGGCTTCAAAGTTGCGCATCTGGATTTCGGATTTCACTGTGGGGTTGCGCTGGAGCCGGGCCACGGTCACAAGGTTCATATAGTAGAAAGAGAGTTCGCAGAGTTCGGGGATCTGCGACTGGATGAACATCGTGGATTTTACCGGATCAAGGCCGCAGGCGAGGTAGTCGAGGGCGACTTCGATGATGTTCTGGCGCACCTTTTCGGGATGCTCGGCGTTGTCTGTCAGCGCCTGCGCATCCGCGATCATGATGAAAATCTTGTCGTACTTGCCGGAGTTCTGGAGCTCCACCCGGCGCTTCAGCGAACCGACGTAGTGGCCGACATGCAATCTTCCGGTGGGCCGATCTCCAGTCAATATAATCTGTTCCATTACAGCTTTCCTTTCGCCTGTTTCGTTTTTTTCGGTTGACGCTTGAGGCGTGCGCGGTTGGCGTCGTAGCGCGTCTCTCCATATCCGGGCTCCGCTTCGTAACGGTTTCTGTTCATACATGATAGGGCGATGAAGTTCAAACGCCCGGTGTTACCCTTGGATGGAGGAGGGGGCGGGGCCTCGCAGCAGCCTCCCCACACCTTTTTTGCGCTGCGCCAGCGGGCCTCGCCGCCCCGGAGCCCGCATTCCGCCTCGCTTATGTCGATATAGGGAAGACGGCCTCTTTCTTAATGGTGAATGCATATTTGAATAAACTTTTCTTATTCCAAAACGGAATATTGATTATGAAAAAAAGAAATAGTTTATAGTATTATAAAAAAATCCCTCTTTTTAATATTTTTCTATTGGAAATATGCTTGATATAATCCTGAATAATGCATGAAAATGCTTCGAACACTTATAGTTATTTGTGCAAAAATGCTTTTTATCCATATCTCTTTTAAAGAAAGACAGTTATTGTTAATGTACAAAATATCACAAGGCGGAAAAATACAATTCATCAATCGACTGTTTCATTAATCAATTTACGTTTTCGAAAGGAAAATCAATTTTTATTTATGAAAAAAATAAAAAAGATCTATTTGACTTTCTTTTTAGATAAAACTAAAAATAGCCTCATGAGGAAAACGCAAGGCGGAAAAAGCCGATGTTTCCTTTATCGCGTCACGTTGGACTGGCTTTATGAATTGTTTTTCTGGTTTGAAGAACAAAGGAATGTTGAGTTGATGGTGGCATTGAGAACATGAATTCCTGAAGAAGGGGCATCACATGGCCAAATTTCTGGAATATCAGGGCAAGGAATGGCTCGCGAAAGGCGGGATGCCCGTCCCAAAAGGGCGAGTGGCATCTTCTCCTGAAGAAGCGGAGGAAGCCGCCCGCTGGATCGGCGGCCCCGTAGCCGTCAAGGGGCAGGTACAGGCTGGCGGGCGCGGCAAGGCCGGGATCGTCAAGCTGGCCGATACGCCCGAGGAAGCGCGTGCCCTCGCTGAAGAAATCCTCGCCAAGACCGTAAAGGGGCTTCCGGTCGAGAAAGTCCTCATCGAAGAAAAACTGGACATCAGGAAAGAGTATTACTGTTCATTCGTCATCAACAACGCCCGCGAAGCCCGCTGCCCCATGCTGATGTTCAGCACGGAAGGCGGCATGGACATCGAAAGCGTTGACGAAAGCTTGCTGTTCAGGCTGAACATCGATCCGCAGTATGGCCTCCAGTCCTACGACGCCATCGATGTCTGCACCCAGGCCGGTATTGCTCCGGCAGACCTCTCCAAGTTCGCCTCTTTCCTCACCAAACTGTCCAAGCTCTACAAGAAGTACGACTGCCAGACGCTTGAAATCAATCCCTTCGTGATGACCGGGGACGGCAGCCTCTATTGTGCCGACTGCAAGATGGAGATCGACAACAGCGCCGTGTTCCGTCACCCCGATTTCGGGATCAAGATCGCCCGCGACCTGCCCGGCCAGCCCACGGATCTGGACGTCATCGGCTGGGGCATCGAAGAAACCGACGCCCGCGGCACCGGCTTCCTCATGAACATGGGCTACGATGAAGTGAGCCCCGGCTACGTGGGCTACCATCCCATCGGCGGCGGCTCCGCCATGATGGGCCTCGACGCGCTGAACGCCGTGGGGCTCAAGGCCGCCAACTACGCCGACACCAGCGGCAACCCCGTTGCTGCCAAGATTTACCGCGTCGCCAAGGCGACCCTCTCCCAGCCCAACATTGAAGGGTATCTGCTCGGCGGCTTCATGATGGCGAATCAGGAGCAGTGGCACCACGCCCACGCGCTGGTCAAGGTGCTGCGCGAGATGCTGCCCAAGAAGCCCGGCTTCCCCTGCGTGCTGCTGCTGTGCGGCAACCGTGAAGACGAATCCCTCGAGATACTGCGTACCGGCCTCGCCGACATGATGACCCCGGACGGCATCGGCAGGCGCATCGAGATCTACGGGCGGGAACACGTCACGGACACGAAGTTCATCGGCGAACGGCTGCTTGCTCTGTGCAAGGAATACAGCGCTGAGAAAACGTCTCAGAAGGCAGGGTAGATCCTTGGAAATCAAAGAAAAATCCTCGACTGTCTCGATCGATGTCAGCAAGTGCCTCTCCTGCGAGACCAAGGCGTGCGTCGCCGCCTGTAAAAAATATGCGCGGGGCATCCTTGAATTGAAGGACGGCGTGCCCTCGGTCGAGCATCTGACGGCGGAAGAAGTGCTCCGTCTCGGCACGGAATGCCTTGCCTGTGAATTCGCCTGTACCTTCCACGGCAACAAGGCCATCACCATCGATGTCCCTGTCGCCGGGCTGCCGGAATATCTGGCCAAGCGCGGATTGGCCTGACGCCTCGCGTCGGGTCGGGCAACCATCTTTGACCAAAAGGATTGGGGTATGGGCATACTGATCAACAAGAATACGAAAGTGGTCGTTCAGGGCATCACGGGCCGTGAAGGGTCCGTGCGCACGAAATACATGAAAAGCTACGGAACCCATGTCGTCGGCGGCACCAGCCCCGGCAAGAAGGGCTCCGACGTTCACGGCGTTCCGGTCTACAACACGGTGAAGGAAATCGCCCGCGAACACGGCGAGATCGACTTCAGCGTCATCTTCGTGCCCGGGCATGTGCTCAAGACTGCGGTCATGGAGGCGGCGGATGCGGGCGTCAAGAACGTGATCCCCTGCGTGGAAGGCACCCCCATCCACGACATCATGGAGATGATCGCCTACTGCAAGGCCAAGGGGACCCGCCTGCTCGGGCCCGGCTCCATCGGGATCATCACGCCGGGAGAAGCCGTGGTCGGCTGGCTCGGCGGCAATGTGGAATGGGCCAATACCTTCTTCAAAAGAGGGTCCATCGGCGTGTTCTCGCGCAGCGGCGGCCAGTCGGGAACCATCCCGTGGGTGCTCCGCGAAGGCGGCTTCGGCGTGAGCACGGTCATCCATACCGGCACGGAGCCGGTTCTCGGCACCTCGATGGCGGATCTGCTTCCGCTGTTCGAGGAAGATCCCGAAACCGAAGGCGTGGCGGTTTATGCCGAAATAGGTGGTTCGCAGGAAGAGGAGTGCGCCGAGGTCATCGCCTCCGGGAAATTCACCAAGCCTTTCGTGGTGTACGTTTCCGGCGCATGGGCCCCCGAAGGCCAGCGCTTCTCCCATGCATCCAATATCGTGGAGCGCGGTCGCGGTTCGGCCAAGAGCAAAATGGACGCGATCACGAAAGCCGGGGGGTACGTCGCCATGACGCCTACCGACATCCCGGTCATCCTGCACGAGAAATTGAAGAAATAGCTTCGGTCCGATTGGTATCTTTTCAACCAACTTTTTTCCTCAAAGGAGAATTCCCATGGCCGTTATGCGTTCCATCATGTATGTTCCCGGCAATAACCCCAAGATGGTTGAAAAAGCTCCCAGCATCCCCGCCGACATCATTACCCTCGACCTCGAAGACTCCGTGCCCCCGTCCGAAAAGGAAGCGGCCCGCAAGCTCGTTGCCGAAAAGCTTAAATACGCCGGTTCCGGCGGCGCTCAGGTGTACGTCCGCATCAACAACTGGGAAACCGAAATGACCAACGACGACCTCGAAGCCGTCGTGTGGGAAGGCCTTGACGGCGTGACCCTCGCCAAGACCGGCCATCCGGATGACGTCAAGCGTCTTGACTGGAAGCTCGAAGAACTGGAACGCCGCCGCGGTATCCCGGTCGGGACCGTGAAGATCTCCATGCTGCTCGAAACCGCCAAGGGCATCATGAACGCCTATGAATGCTGCATGGCCAGTTCCCGCAACGTGAACGCCATCTTCGGCGCCGTGGACTACTGCCGCGACATGCGCGTGAAGCTGACCTCCGAAGCCGTCGAACAGATGTGGGGCCGCGCCAAGATGGCCATCGCCGCCCGCGCCGCCGGCATCGTCGCCATCGACGCCCCCTTCGTGGCCTACCAGGACATCCCGGCTTTCGAACGCAACGTGATGGAAGGCAAGCAGATGGGCTATGAAGGCCGCATGATCATCCATCCCAGCCAGGTGGAACCCTCCAACCGCCTCTACGCTCCCGATCCCGCCGACGTGGAATGGGCCAACGGCGTTGTGAAGGTGTTTGAGGAAGAGGGGCTCGCCAAGGGCAAGGCCGCCGTTTCCTACCTCGGCAAGATGGTCGATACCCCGGTGTATCTCAACGCGAAGGACATTTTGGCCGCTCAGGCCGAAATCGACGCCAAGATAAAGAAATAGGTTGTTACGCGGGGCATGCCCGTCGGACATGCCCCGCCCCTTGACGGTTTGAAAGGACGTTTTGGGCGTTGCGGCGCGACAAGCGGGTTTGCCCGTTCCGGCACCTTCGCGTGCAGGGATGGGCCGCCTCCGGAAGCAGGTGTTTTTCCGGGGAGGCGGGGGCCTCCTTCGGGACTGCGCCGGATTCCCGGAACGTCTCTTCATACCGTCAAGGCCGGTTCACAGCGACAGTCCGTTTCCTCTGTTCATGACTCCCTGATACGCTCGCGCTTTCCGGCAGGATCGGAAAGGGCGGCGGAATTGCTCCCTTATTTTTCAAGATCTCGGATCATGCCCTGTACGGGAGATCCGCTCTCCGAACACAAAGGTGTAACGCCGTGGGGGACGGTGCTCTGTTGTCGTACCCTTTTTTCGGCGCTCCGCCGTTACCCTAATGAAGAGGCTCCCCATGTCACGTATCAAAAATCTCCGTGAAGAAGCTCTGGCCCTGCATAAGGACAACGTCGGCAAGATCGACATCCGGATCAAGGTTCCCGCGCGCGACAACGATGACCTGACGCTTGCCTATTCGCCCGGTGTGGCCGAGCCGTGCAAGGAAATCAACAAAGATCCCGCCATGCTCGACGTCTACACCAACCATTCGAATTTCGTGTGCGTGGTGTCCAACGGGACCGCCGTGCTTGGGCTCGGCGACATCGGCGCGGGTGCCGCCATGCCGGTCATGGAAGGCAAATCTTTGCTGTTCAAGCGGTTTGGCGACGTGGACGCCTTCCCGCTGTGCGTGGACACCAAGGATACCGCCAAGATTGTCGAGCTGGTGGAGCTTGTGGCCCCCACGTTCGGCGGCGTGAACCTTGAGGACATCAAGGCCCCCGAGTGCTTCGAGATCGAGGACAGCCTGAAGGCGCGCGGCGTCTTTAAAGGCCCTATCTTTCATGACGACCAGCACGGGACCGCCGTGGTGACGCTTGCGGGCCTCCTCAATGCCCTCAAGATTGTGGGCAAGAACATCGAGGACATCAAAGTCGTGACCAGCGGCGCGGGCGCTGCCGGAACGGCGATCATCAAGCTGCTCATGGCCGTCGGGCTCAAGAACGTCATCATGTGCGACTCCAAGGGCCCCATTTGGGAAGGCCGCCCCGAGGGAATGAACAAGTATAAGGACGCCATCGCCAAGGCGACCAATCCCGACAAGGTGAAGGGCACACTTGCCGACGCCATCAAGGGGGCGGACGTGTTCATCGGCGTTTCTGTGCCGGATTCTCTGAATGAGGACATGATCCGCAGCATGGCGAAAGACCCCATCATCTTCGCGCAGGCCAACCCCATTCCGGAAATCTGGCCCATTGAGCGCGCGACGCAGGCCGGAGCGAAGGTTGTGGCCACGGGCCGTTCCGACATCAAGAATCAGATCAACAACGTGCTGGCCTTCCCCGGCATCTTCCGCGGCGCCATTGACGTGCGCGCCACCGACATCAACGACGCCATGAAGATCGCCGCCGCCCACGCCATCGCGGATCTGGTTACGCCCGAAAAGCTCAGCCCGGACTACATCATCCCGCCCGCGACGGATCCCGACGTCGCGCCCGCCGTTGCCGCTGCCACGGCGCGGGCCGCTATCGAAAGCGGCATCGCCCGTAATCCCGTAGACCCGCAGTCCGTGGCGGAAAACCTCCGCAAGCGCCTGTCGTAACCGGCCTGAACCCTTTCCTTTACGTTCAACCTTTGGAGTTCATCAATGCCTAGCGCTTCTCTCATAAAGGAATTTGAACAGCTTGTCGGCAAGGAAAACGTCTTCAGCAGCGAGGCGGATCGCCAGAGTTACGCGTATGACGCGGCGGTTTTGAAGCCCATGATCCCCAGCCTTGTGGTGCGCCCCACCGAGGTGGAACAGCTCGGGCAGGTGGTGAAACGCTGCTACGAGGAAGGCATCCCCATGACCGTTCGTGGTTCGGGCACGAACCTTACCGGCGGCACCATCCCGGACTGTTCCGACACCATCGTCATTCTGACGACGGGATTGAACAAGATCCTTGAAATCAACACGGAGGATCTGTACGCCACCGTGCAGCCCGGCGTGATCACGGCGAAATTCGCCGCCGCCGTGGCCGCCAAAGGCTTGTTCTATCCTCCGGATCCCGGCTCCATGTCCGTGTCCACCATCGGCGGCAACGTCGCGGAAAGCTCAGGCGGCCTGCGCGGCCTCAAGTACGGCACGACCAAAGATTACGTCATGGGCATGGAAGTCTTCGCCAACACCGGTGATCTGGTGAAGACGGGCTCCCGCACCGTGAAATGCGCCACGGGCTACAACATTGCGCCGCTGCTGGTGGGTTCCGAAGGCACCCTCGCGGTCACGAGCAAGGTTACGCTCAAGCTCATTCCGCCGCCGAAGGCTTCCAAGGCCATGATGGCCCTGTTCAAGGACATGGACGGCGCGTCACAGGCCGTCGCCGGGATCATCGCGGCCCATGTGGTGCCCTGCACGCTGGAATTCCTTGACCACGCCTCGATCAACTACATTGAAGACTACGTGAAAATCGGCCTCCCCCGTGATGCCGGGGCCATGCTGCTCATCGAGGTGGACGGCCACCCCGCGCAGGTCGAGGACGAAGCCGTGATCGTGGAAAAGGTGCTGCGCGACAATAGCGCCACGGAAATCGTGGTCGCCCGCGACGCCGTGGAAAAGAGCCGGATTTGGGAAGCCCGCCGCGTGGCCATTCCCGCGCTGGCCCGCTGCCGTCCCACGCTGATGCTAGAAGACGCCACGGTGCCGCGCTCCAAGATCCCGGCCATGATCAAGGCCCTCGACGAGATCGCCGCCCGCCACAACGTCACCATCGCCACCTTCGGCCATGCCGGTGACGGCAATCTGCATCCGTCCATCCTCTGCGACCGCCGCGACAAGGAAGAGTTCTCGCGCGTGGAACGGGCTGTGGACGACCTCTTCAACGCCGCGTTGGAGCTTGGCGGCACGCTGTCCGGCGAGCACGGCATCGGCACCGCCAAAATCAAATGGCTGGAGCAGGAAACCTCCCACGGGACGATCATGTTCTCGCGGCGCCTGCGCAAGGCGTTTGACCCGAAGGGGTTGTTCAACCCGAGCAAGATCGTGGGATTCGGGGACTAGCTGTAGGAAGGGAACGGGAGGAGGGCTTTGGAAAGCGGGCTTCTCCCGGCCCTTCAAAGGATTTGAACGGCAGGGGAGGCGGCATGAAGGGGGTGGCCGAACGGCGCTTTCGCTGCTCCGTGGCCAATGACAGGGGCCCTGCCGTTTCCTCTCCGGTCAACTTTCCGAATCCGGCACAGAACCGCCCGCGCCTTGAAGGAAGCGGGCGACCACCCCCGGCGGGCGTCCGGGAAAGGGACTGATTCATGGATGAGATTTCAAGTCTTGCCAAGTCGTTGATGGTTCTGGACGACAAACTGGCTTCCTGTATGAAATGCGGTTTCTGTCAGGCCTTCTGCCCGGTTTTCGACACCACCGGGAAGGAAGGGGACGTGACCCGCGGCAAAATCGCGCTGGTCGAGAATCTGGCGCATCTCATCATTCAGGACCCGGAAGCGGTGAACGAAAAGCTGTCCCGCTGCCTGCTGTGCGGCGGGTGCCAGTTCAGCTGCCCTTCCGGCGTGCCGACGCTGGAAATCTTTATGGAAGCGCGGGCCATCGTCACGGCCTATCTGGGATTGTCCCCGGTCAAGAAGGCCATTTTCAGAAAGCTCCTTCCCAACCCGCGCGTGGTGGATACGCTCCTGCGCGCCGGTTCGCCGTTCCAGAAACTGCTCTTGAAAGATGAGCAAAATCCCCAGAAGACCGCCTGCGCGCCGCTGCTCAAGAGCCTGTTCGGGGATCGGCACATGCCGCTGCTGGCGGACAAGCCTCTGCGTTCCAAGGTTGGGAAGGTGGACAGGCCCGCCGGAAAGAGCGGCCTGCGCGTCGCGTTCTTCCCCGGCTGTATGGGCGACAAGATTTATACCGACGTGTCGGAAGCCTGCCTCAAGGTTTTTGAGCACCACGGTGTCGGGGTGTTCCTGTCCGACAACTTTGCCTGCTGCGGCATCCCCGCGCTGGTGTCCGGCGACCGCGAGGGCGTTGAAAAGATGATCGAGCATAACCTCGGCATCCTTTCGCGGACCCACTTCGACTACATTGTGACGCCGTGCTCGTCCTGCACGATGACCATCAAGGAATACTGGCCCGAGATGTCGCGGAATTTGCCCGCTTCGGTGCAGGAAACCGCCAAGAAGTTTGGCGCCAAGGCCATAGACATCAACGCGTTCCTCGTGGACGTGTTGGGCGTGCACCCCGAAGGGCCCGCCAAGGGTGGCCTGAAGGTGACGTACCACGAATCCTGCCACCTGAAGAAATCCCTCGGCGTCAGCAAGCAGCCGCGCGAGCTTATCAACATGAACAAGAACTGCGAACTGGTGGAGATGGTGGAGCCTGATCGCTGCTGCGGTTGCGGCGGCAGCTTCACGCTGACCCACTACGACATTTCGCAGCGGATCGGCCAGAAGAAGCGTGACAGCATCGTTGCCACAGGGGCCGACGTCGTCGCCACAGGGTGCCCGGCGTGCATGATGCAACTGTCCGACATGCTGGCACGGAACGGCGACCGCGCACGGGTCAGGCACACCATCGAGCTGTACGCCGACACACTGTAACCATTGCCTCCCACTCCCTGCTGAAGGCGCTCTCCGTGAACGGACGGGGGCGCTTTTTTTTGCGGCCGATGATATAAGCGGGGTTCGGCTCCGGACCCCGGCAAACGCGTCGCCTCTGCACACCGCGAGATACGGGCTGATCCGCCAGTACGGTTCGCGTCTTGTCCCGGCGGCTTTCCGTTCAACGTGGATGGTTAGGGGTTGCGCGGGGTGGAACTGCTTGTCGTCTCGAAGACGGGCTTCTTGCGTCCGGGAAGCAGGCTGTCGCCGTCGTCCTTGCGGAGGAGCATGAAAACGAAGGCGGCCATCATGGTGATCCCGCCGATGGTGATGAACGTATAGTGGAAATGATCGAGCAGCGTCCCCGAGGCGAACGAGTTGTAGAACCGAAGCACCACGGTGCTGCTCGCCACGCCGAAGCTGATGGAAAGCTGCTGGGTTACGGAGAGCAAGCCGTTTCCGGTGCTGGCGTCTTCGGTGGAAAGGTCTCCGAGGGTGATGCTGTTCATGGCCGTGAATTGGGTGGACATGGCCATGCCGAGCATGAACAGGGGGAGAATGAGCATCCACAGGGGCAGGGTGGGCGTCTGGAGGGCGAACTGGGCAATCATGAGGCCGATGCAGACGGTGACGCCCGTGAGGGTCACCCGGTAGCCGAACCGGTTGAGGATCTTCATGGCGAAAGTTTTGGCAGTGATGGAGCCTATGGCTGTGGGAGCCATCATGGCCCCGGCCACCAGAGCGGGGTACCCGAGCCCGACCTGGAGCATGAGCGGCATGAGGAACGGTACACAGCCCGTACCGAGGCGGGACAGGATATTCCCGCCGATGCCCACGGAGAAGGTGCGCATGCGGAAAACCGACAGCCTGATAAGCGGGGAGGGATGCCGCCGGGCATGGCGGATGTACAGTCCGAGCAGGGCTATGCCGCTGATGAGCAGTACGGGGGGGAGAAAATCGGGGCCGACCCTGTCGCCGAAGACTTCAAGGCCGCTGGAAAAGGAAACGAGGCTCAGGCCGAACAGGAAAAAGCCCATCCAGTCGAAGGGGCGGCGCGGAGCCGTGAAATCCGGCATGATGTGGTAGGCGTAGAGGATGCCGATGAGCCCGATGGGGATGTTGATCAGGAAGATCCAGTGCCATGTGGCATACGTCACCAGCCAGCCGCCGAGCAGAGGGCCGACCACGGGGCCGACGAGGCCGGGAATGCTGATGAAGTTGAGTACGGCGACCAGCTCGGTGCGCGGGTAAGCCCGGAGCACGGCGAGGCGCGCCACAGGCATCATCATGGCTCCCCCGATACCCTGCAGCACCCGCGAGGCGACGAGCATGGGAAGCGAGGTGGACAGGGCGCAGAGCAGGGAACCCAGAATGAAGAAGTTCACGGCGGAGATGAAGACGCGCCGTGTCCCGAACCGGTCGGCCAGCCAGCCGCTCACGGGGATGAGCATGGCGACGGTGAGGGTATAGCCCACCACGGCGAGCTGCATGGCCAGCGGGGAACGGTCGAGGCTGCGCGCCACGGCGGGGAGTGCCGTGTTAAGAATAGTGGCGTCCAGTGCCTGCATAAAAAAGGCGGCCGCCGCGATGGCAGGCAGTCCAACCAGTTTGTGTAAGGAAAAGGTCATAACGTACGCTGCCTTGTCTTCACAGTTCGCGCTGTGGGTGTCCGATGGTCCGGAAATATGCTCGCTTTCGTTTGTATCCCTTTTACATAGCGAGAAAAGATGTTGCCTTCAAGCTGTTCCGGGAGGTATCTGTAGCCCCTTTTTATCGCTTCCGTTCTTCTTCCGGAGGGGGCTGGTGCCTGAGGAACGCGCCCTTTTCCCCTTGAATATTAGGAATGGCCCGGAGCCGAAGCGCGGTTCGGAGGAGAAGGGGAAGGCCCTTTCGCGTGAGGCAACCCGCGCCGCACTCCATTGGCTGCATACGATAGGCGAAGATGCTCCCGCGTAGGGAAAACCGATAGATGCTACATGCCCAAGGCGGCGCTCAACCTGATTTTTTGTGCGTATGGAGCGAGGCATACGCGGGGATGCAGGATGGGGCGGCGGGCCTTTTTTTATGTACCGTTGGCGAGGGTTGGCGATACCCTACGGAGGGAGGAATGTTTTTTGACGCGGCAAGTGTTGTGGCGGCGCATGGTTGGAAGATCCCCGCCAGCTTTGGCGGACGGCGGGCCCGCTGCATATATGGACCTATCGCCTGTTTTAGAGGATACTCGCTCCCCTCTATCGTTTTTGTAACCGGGATGCCCCACAGGGGAAAGCAGTCCGTGCGGCATGGAGATCCGATGCCGCCGGAGAAAATTCACCCCAAAACCTGCCGTGATGCAGGAACAAACGGGAGAAGGCATGGGTTCTCAAGGCAATGTTTTGGGCGGCACGATGATCATCGCCGGGACGGCCATCGGCGCCGGGATGCTGGCGCTGCCGATGATTTCGGCGGGCATGTGGATTTACTGGTCCCTATTGCTGATGGTCCTTACGTGGATGTTGATGCTGCGTGCGAGCCAGGCGATTCTGGAAGTGAATCTGCATTACGAGCCGGGCAGCAGCTTCCACACGCTCGTTCAGGATACGCTCGGTCCAGTCTGGAGCACGATCAACGGGCTTGCCGTGGCCTTCGTCCTATATATTCTGGTGTATGCCTATGTCAGCGGCGGCGGGTCCACCGTGCAGCAGACCGTCATGGCGGTGACGGGCAACGATCCCGGGATGATGGGCTCGAGCCTGTTTTTCTCGTTGATCCTCATGGCCTGTGTCTGGTGGAGTACCCGGTTCGTGGATCGGCTTTCGGTTATCCTGATGGGCGGCATGGTGTTGACCTTCATCCTGTCCATGACCGGTATGCTGTCGCAGATCCGTTTGCCCGTACTGCTTGACCTGGGCGAAAACGGTTCCGGCGGCGGGGCGGCCATTTTCATTTGGTGCGCGCTTTCCACCTACCTCACCTCGTTCTGTTTCCACGCCTCCGTGCCCAGTCTGGTCAAGTATTTCGGCAAAAGGCCGGCCGACATCAACAAGTGCCTGCGCTATGGTACGCTGATTGCCCTTGTCTGTTATGTGGCGTGGATTGTGGCCGCCGACGGGATCATCTCGCGCGGGCAGTTCAAGGCCGTCATCGCCGCGGGCGGCAATGTCGGGGACCTCATCCGTGCAGCCGGTTCCGGTATCGACAGCAGCTTCATCCTCCGCATGTTGGAGGCGTTTTCCTTCTTCGCGGTGGCAACCTCGTTCCTTGGCGCGGGGCTCGGACTTTTCGACTACATGGCCGACCTGTGCAAGTTCGATGACTCCTTCATGGGCAGGGCCAAAACGACCCTCGTGACCTTCCTGCCGCCCCTGCTCGGCGGGCTCATCAAGCCGGACGGCTTCCTCGCCGCCATCGGATGGGCGGGCCTCGCCGCAACCATCTGGTCGGTCATCGTCCCGGCCCTCATGCTGCGGGCCAGCCGCAAGAAGTTCCCGGCGGCGGCCTATAGCGCCCCGGGCGGCTCTTTGACCATTTATGTCCTGCTTGTATACGGCTGCATTACCGCCGTGTGCCATATCCTTTTCGTGCTGCACTATCTGCCCATGTACGAATAGGGCTTCCGCATATCCGTTTTTCGTCCTCCCGTTCGGTCGATCGGGAGGACTTTTTTATGGGTGCCGTGGACGTTTTCAGGGATGCGCGGTCTGTCTGTCTGGCATAAGCCTTGTTGGAAAAGCCTTGCTTCTCGGAAATAAATGATCTAATAGTCTGCTGTCAGTAACTATTACTAGATACCGCTTTCCGAATAGGGCGGTTCAGAGAGGAGCAGGCATGAGTGATATTCTGTTGTGGATGCATCCGTTGATGCAGGTATGCGCCGCCGTTCTCGGGGTATGGGCCATGTGGCAGGGGCTGAAGCGGGTGGCGATGCTGCTTGGCAAGAAGACGCTTTTCCCGTGGAAGCAGCATGTAAAGCTCGGGACGTTGGCCCTCGTTTTATGGATTCTTGGGGCGCTCGGTTTTTATGTGACGCTGGATTTGTTCGGCAGCACCCACATTACCGGACTGCACGCCGAACTGGCGTGGCCGATCATCGGGCTGGCCATCCTTGGGCTGATCACCGGGTACATCATGAACCGCTACAAGAAGAAGCGGAAGATCCTGCCCCTCATCCACGGGACCATCAATGTCCTTCTGATCATTCTTGTCGCCGTGGAATGCTATACCGGCGTACAGGTGTGGAAAGATTTTTCGTAAGACGGGAAGCGGGGGAGAGAGGCAAAGACGGCCCGTTCCCCGTACCTTCTTTGTTCTGGCAGGCGGGAGCCTCCGGTGAAGAGCCGGATAACCGAGCGGCCCTGAAATCCAAGGATTTCAGGGCCGCTCGGTTGTGAAACCGTGTAAGCTTACAGGCGGCGTTCCAGGATGGTCTTGACGTCGTCGGAAGTCATCGCCGCTGGATTGTTGGCGAATACGGCTGGCATACTGTCCAGTGCCGTTCGGGACAGCCAGTCGAGCTGGCTTTCCCGAACGCCGAGATCGGACAGGGTGAAGGCGATCCCCAGCGTTTTCAGAAGGGCGTCCACCTGCTCGACGGCGCGCAGCGAGGCTTCCTCTTCCGTAAGGCCGGAAGTCTCCGCGCCCAAAAGCCGGGCCAGCTCGGCAAAATCCGCTTGCGCGTGGGGGCGCATGAACCGCATGTATTCCGGGTAAATGGCGGCAAGCCCTTCGCCGTGCGCGACGTTGAGCAGTCCGCTGATCGGATGTTCGATGCCGTGCGGGGCGGTACAGCCCGCGTTGCCTATGGCGATGCCCGCGAACGTGCTCCCCAGCGCCACCCGTTCCCATGTTTCGAGATCGGAGGGGCTGGCCTGTACCTTGGGCAGGCCTTCGCTCAGCCAGAGGATTGCCTGACGCGAATACAGCTTGCTGAACGGATTGGCGCGGACGGAGAGGAACGACTCGATGGCGTGGGCCAGCGCGTCGAAGCCGGGCCCCGCGATGCCCCTGCTGGAGAGCGTGGTCATGAGCTCCGGATCGACGATGCTTTCCTTGGGATACAGGGCGGGCAGGGCGAATCCCTTTTTCACATGGTCCGTGTCGGTGAACACGGCGGTCCAGTTGCCCTCGCTGCCCGTCCCCGCCGTGGTGGCGATGAGCAGGATGGGCAGGGCCTGCCCGCCCTGTTTGCGCCCGTAGATGTATTCGAAGATCGGCGCGTCGTTGTAATAGGCGAAGGCGATGCCCTTGCTTGCGTCCATGACGCTGCCGCCGCCGATCCCGATGACCATGTCGCACCCGTTGTCGCGGGCCGCCTGAGCACCCTCGGCCGTCATGGAGCCCAACGGGTTGGGACGGATGCCGTTGTAGTGCGCCCAGCCGAGCCCGGCGGCTTCCAGCGAAGCGCCCGCTTCTTCGGCGAGCGCCCGGGAGTGCGCGCTGCCGGTGGTGACGATGAGCGCCTTTTTCCCGTATTTCGCGGCCAGCGCCCCGATCTGGCGGCGCATACCGGGGCCGGAATGGATGCTGACGGGGTTGTGGAAGTGGCAATGCATGGGAATCCCCTCCTTACGTCGGTTCGATCGCGTCCGGGTTAGTTCTTCGCGCCCTTCAACTGCCACATCCAGCTGTCGCGGACCATGTCGGCGAGGGTTTTCACGGCTTTCCAGCCCAGCTCCTCAAACGCCTTGGACGGATCGGCGTAGCAGCTCGCCACGTCGCCGGGACGTCTGGCAACGATGCGGTAGGGTACGCTTACACCGTTGACGGCTTCGAAGCGGTGGACCATTTCGAGGACGCTGGTTCCGTTGCCCGTGCCGAGGTTGTGGATGATGCAGCCGGGTTTTGTTTCCAGCTTTTTCAGTGCGGCGATGTGCCCGGAGATGAGGTCGGTCACATGGATGTAGTCGCGCACGCCCGTGCCGTCCGGCGTGTCGTAGTCGTCGCCGAACACCTGCAATTCCTTGCGGATGCCCGCCGCCGTCTGGCAGACGAACGGCATGAGGTTGTTGGGGATGCCGTTGGGGTTTTCGCCGATGAGCCCGGACTCGTGCGCGCCGACCGGGTTGAAGTAGCGCAGGATGGAGACGTTGAACTCGGGATGCGCCAGCGCCACGTCACGGATGGTCTCTTCGATGTACAGCTTGGTGCGGCCGTAGGGATTGACCGCGCTGAGGGGATGGTCCTCGGTGAGGGGGAGGAAGTGGGGCACGCCGTACACCGTGGCGGACGAGCTGAAGACGAGGGCGCTGCCGTGCTTGAGGCACATTTCAAGAATGGTCAGCGCGGAGTCATAGTTGTTGCGGTAGTACATGAGCGGGTGCGCCACGGATTCGCCTACGGCCTTGTGCCCTGCGAAGTGGATGACCGCGTCGATCTGGTATTCGGCGAACAAGGCGCGCATGGCGGCGACGTCGCCCGCGTCGGCCTTGATGAAGGGGATTTCTTTGCCGCAAATTTCCTTCACGGCGAGGAGGACGGACGGATTGCTGTTGTGGAGGTTGTCCACGCACAGGGGCTCGTAGCCCTGCTTGACGAGCTCCACAAGCATGTGCGTGCCGAGATAGCCGGTTCCGCCGGTGACGAGAATCTTACCCATATTGTTTTTCTCCTAACGCCCGGTCTGTCCGGGCTGAATCTCTCTTGCTGCTTAATCCAGCCGGGCGATCCGCGCAAGAGCCGGCGGTGGGGTTCTGCCGGCGATTGGGTGACGTTTGCACAACAACGTATCGGAAAAGATGTTTTGCCATAGGAGGATAAGGAGGGCCAAAGCGAGATGCCATTGCCGATGACAGCATTGGGGCGCTGCCCGCTTTGCCAATCCATTTTCCTTATTGGAGAAGGTGTTCCGGCAGCGCCGGGGCCGATACGCCCCGGCCGCCGGTTGAAGGGACAGGGGGCCAAGCGGTAGGGGCTTTCCTGCGGATTTTCGTTTTGGAGCCGCGCTTGTCAGGGATATCCGAACGCGTATAAGGAAAAAACTTTCCGGATACAGCAACAAACAATGAGAGAGCCATGAAACTGCAAGGGAAAACAGCCATCATCACCGGAGCGGCCAAAGGCATCGGCGCTGCCGCCGCCCGCCGTTTCGCCGCCGAAGGCGCTCGGATCGTCTTGGCCGACAAGGATGAAGCCAATGGGCATGAGGTAGCAAAAGCCATTGTCAAAGAGGGAGGCGAAGCTGCATTCTGCCTGTGCGATGTGGGAAATGAAGCCGATGTGCAGGCGGCCTTGGACACGGCGGCCCGTACATACGGGAAGCTGGACATTGTGGTGAACAATGCCGGATGGCAGCTCAACAAGACGCTTTTGGAAACGACGGCTGAAGAATTCAACGCCGTACTGAATACGAATCTGACCAGCATGTTCCTGTTCACGAAAGGGGCGGCGAATATGTTCATTGCCCAGAAGACGGGCGGGGCCATCGTCAACGTCTGCTCGACCTTCGCGGTGGTGGGATCTCCGGGATACGTCGCCTACCATGCTTCCAAGGGCGGGGTGGCCTCGTTTACGCGGGCGGCGGCGATTTCCCTGATGCCGCACAATATCCGCGTCAACGCCGTCGGCCCCGGGACCACGGAAACCCCCGGATTGCACGATGGCGCAAGGGATACCGGCGACGAGGCCAAAGGTATGGCGAGCTTTCTGGCCCTGCAGCCGCTCAAGCGTTTCGGCAAACCGGAGGAAATCGCCTCGGTGATCGCCTTCCTTGCCAGCGATGAAGCCAGTTTCGTCACGGGAGCGTTGTGGATGGCTGACGGCGGCTATACCATCGTGTAGGGCCGCTTCGGCGTTTCCTCTTCCGGAAATCCCGCTTGCGCGGAACAACGGGATGGGGAGGGGGGCTTTGCAAGCGGGAAAGCCGACGAAGATCCAATATAAGGTGTATGGTAGGTCAGAAATCGGCAGGGTGGGCTCATGTATGCTGCTCGCCGCATGAAACGGGAGCGGCAGGGTGCCCGTGCCGCCTGGCAATCTGGTATTGCTTTGGGGAGATCCCGAATTGGGCGGAAAAAGCCTTGGTGAGATGGCTCGGACTGGAAAATCCGCACAGATACGCTATTTCGGTGATGTTTTTTCCCTTTTCGTTGAGAAGCCTTCGGGCGCACTCCAGACGCTCCCGGCGCAGGATGCCGAAGACAGTGTCCTCGAAGAGCATCCTGAACAAGGCCGTCAGCCGTGTGCGGTTGACCCCCACGGCGGCTGCCAGTTCGGGCAAGCTCGGTGGCTTTCCGATATCCTGAAGCAGTATGGCATAGGCTCGGTGCGCGGCCCGGCACTCCGCCGGGCTGACGCATTTGTGGCTGTTTTCCCTGTCCAAGAGTTCGATCTGCTGATAGAGCAGTTCGTATTTCTTGTGCGCCAGGAATACGTCTCGCAAGAGGCCGTCGTCCCGGCAGTTGAGGATCTGCTCGAGGAGAATGCGAAGGTGCAGCGGGATGTCTCCTTTGAGCGTCCGGGATGAGCTTTTCCTGAGCCCATCGTGGACAAAACCGAGCTGGCAGGCAAACAGGCGTAGGCATTCCGGACGGAGCTGGAGCCCCACGGCCTGAATCCGTTTCCCGGCGCGTGAGATGGAAAAGCCTCCGTTCAGGCAAAAAAGCAGGCTGTTTCCCTTGCCGATTTCTTCGGAAAAGGCCTCTCCATCGGCGGCCTGCGCGTCGATGCGTGCCTGTCCGTTCAGGCAATAGAAGAAGGTCATGCGTGCCCCGTCCTGTTGCAGGCGGAACGGGCCCGCGGCGTGCGAGTCGTCATCAATGACGAACAGGGTCACGTCGGGGCAGGAGCACTGCCCCTGATGGAAAAAGCGGCAGGTGCAGGTGGAGTGGATACTCGTAGGCGTCATCAGTCTCACTCGGTTTCGGAGATGTTCCGAAGAAAGGCGCGTCGCCGCGCCGTGGTCGGGATACGTCAGAAGGCGTAGCGCAGGGTCAGGTAGACGAAATCGTTGTCCGTGTATTCGCCGAGGATGGTGTCCTCCCCGCCTGTCCAGAACATGACGCCCGTGGATGCCTTCCAATGATCGTCCAGTTCGTATTCAAGGAACACTTCAGTAAGCGTGCCCTCCCCGCTGGTGTAGAGTTTGCCCCGGACCCCCGTTTTGAGCGCGTCCCGGAACCATTTGCCGCTGATTTCATAGGTCGCGCCGTGCCATGTCCGGCTGCCGGAAGCTTCCGACCCTTCCTGAACGTCCCCGAAAAGCTGGAGGTTCAGGTAATACTTGCTGTCGATGTCGTAGTCCCAGCCGAGGACGCCCTGCCACAGATCGGCCCGGTGAAAACCGAAGCTCCCCTGTACCGGAAAACGCGGCTTATAGGCGACCTCGCCCCGGACGGTCTGGCTGCCGAAGCCTTTTGCGAAGGAAGTTCCGAAAGCCGTGAAGCGGGGGTATTCGGCGGTCCAGCGCATCCCGCCTCCGTTGTTCCTGCTTACGAACATCGGGTTGTCGACAAAACCGTGGAAGGCCATGAGCGCCAGATCCCACCCCCCGAGATTGGCGGAGAGGCGCCCGCCGTATTCCACATCCCGGAACCATCTGTCCGGTTCGTCGGGAGCCGTGATCGTGAAGAGGCCGTCGTCCCGCTGCCGCCGGAGTTCGCGCAGGGCGCGCGGTTCCCACGGGTTGCCGGAGCGGGGCAGGGCGTTGACCTCGGCCTTGGGAAGGAACACTCCCTCGAAACTGATCCCGTTCCCCGAAACCGTGCCGCTGAACAGCCATACCGGGAGCCGGTTGTCGGCACGCCCGGTCGTGACCGGGTCCCGCGTATCCAGCGGATTGATGAGATCCATGGGGTTGATGCCGTCGCCCGTCCCCCATCGGTGGGTCTTCCGTCCGAGAAAGATATCTATATTGTCTGTATCATAGGTCAGATACAATTCCCGGAGATCGGCTTTCCACGGGGAATGGTCGCCCGGCCACGTGTGGGCGGCCCCTTCGTAGCTGCCTTCAAGGCTGCCGAAGAGCGACAAGACGTCGCGCCGCCAGAGCGCCTCGACCTGCACTTTCTGCCGCAGGGAAATCGGGGTTTCTGGATCGTTCAGGGAAAATTGGTTGCGCGATTCCGCGAACCCTCCGAGCAGGAACGTATCGGAAGCCTCAATCGCATGCAGATCGGAAAAGGCCTGTCCGTCCGAAAAGGGATCGCCCTCCACGGCGGCATGGGCGAAACCGAACCAGAAGAGGCAGACGGCGCAGGCCCGGAACAGGGTTTTCATGCCTACCTCTTGAGATCCTGCGGCAGAAAGATATCTTCGGCGATCGGCGTGTTGTAGGCCACTTCCCGTATTTCCATGATCGTTTCCGAGTCCGATCCCACGGTGCGCATGCGCTGGCGGGTGGCGGTCCAGATGCCCTGTATCTCCTTGTAGCCGCCGAAAACCAGCTCCTTGCACCGGTTCCCGCCCTGATCGTAGAAGTCGATTTTCGCGGGCAGCCAGATATCTTTCCTGATCCAGATAATCCGTTTGGAATAGTTCGTCTTTTCTGGGAAGACCGCTTTAGCCTCCAGTACATGGCAGTCCACGCCGGAGAGGGCCTCGTCGGGCAGCAGGGTATAGGTGTCCTTGTCGACTTCCCGCCGCGAAATGTCCTCATTGGCGTAGTCGCTGCGCATGAAGGAGCCCTTTTTGCTGCCTCCGCTGATGCGGCGGACCAGCGACTCGGCGGGCATGTAGACCCACATGTCATCGTCTTTGTTGATATCCCTGTAACTCCACGTGAGATAGGCCGTATTCCGGATGTCCCCCGGTTCGAGAAAGCGGATGTGCTGCTTTTCCGAATCGGGGAACTTCTTTTTCTTCATGGCCATGAAGCGGACAAGCTGCTGATCGCCGCGTTTGATGATCATCGCCATAGACATGTCGGAGGTACGGCTGGTGTCGACCTGATCCGCCTTGAGCGCCACATCCCTGCCGGTGAGCGCCCAGCCCGAGGCGGGGAGGATGAGCTGGACGCCGAGCAGGGCGGCGAGGACGATGCCGGATTTCCGTGAAAACATGAACTGCATGGAATCTCCTCGTATCAGCATGAAGGAAAAAGGGTTTCGCAGACCACGGCGGCGACGTGGCCTGCAAGGGGAGTGCATTCCGCGAGGGCCGCCCCGTCCAGACGGAGCGTATCGCCGCATGGGTGGAGCGCGAAGCTGTCCAGAGGCCGCCCAAGTCCTTCGCCCGTGGCCTTGAGAAAGGCTTCGCGGCAGACCCAACAACGCAGGAAGGCGCGATCCCGATCGTCGGACGCGGCGATCCAACGGATCTCGGGGGCCGAGAACCAGCGGCAGGCGATGAGCATGGCCTCGGGCAGAGGGCGCACGGGTTCGACGTCCACGCCTACCGGGGCGTCTTGGCGCACGGCGAGCAGGGCCAGCGAATCCGAATGCGCCAGGTTGAAGTGCAGCGAACCGTGCGCAAGCCGGGGCTTGCCGTCCGGACCGGAGCGGAACCGGAGCGTTTCGGGCGGGGTATCCAGATAGCGGGACAGCACGGAGCGCATCCAGCCGTGGGCCTGCCGGTACCGTTCCGCCAGCTCCGGGGTGTGGAAGCGGGAAGCGGCCGCGCATTCCTCCTCGGAGAGCAGATCCCGGAAACCGGAATGTACCGGGCCGGTTAAGGGGCGGCTCCAGACATGGACGCAATCGGAATCCGCAGGCGGGGCAGCGGCGTCCCCGGAAAGGAGCAGGAGCCGGAACCCGTCCGAAGGTTTGCCGTCCTCGCAAGGAGGCGTGGGGGGCGAGGCTGTCACGGAATTTGCGGAAAGGGGGGTGGGAGAGAACACAGGGAAACCTCTTATTGAATTTGAATTTCAATATCTGATAATAAAGGACGGGGAACGCTGTCAAACTTCCCGAAAAATTTTTGTACATGCAGAAACGGGATCAAAAGCTGACAAAGGGGAATGGTTTTTCTCAGTGAAATTTACCTGTTACAGCAACAGAACCGCACGGCTGGAGAAGCGGGTGGCCTTATAATCGGGCGTTTTTTCTGCCGCAAATACAAAAAAAAGATACGCAGATGAAAGTAAGCGGGCGTGAGTTGTCTTAAGTTGTCTTCATCGGACGGCGTAAGCCCTGTTTATAATGAAAATGAAATTCAAATTCATTTTTACACCAGTTTTTGGAACGGTCATGAAGCACTCCCTGTTGTTCTGGTCCCGCAAATCCCACTGTTGGGCGGGCGTTTACCTGAGCGCCGTCACCCTGCTTTGGCTGGGCGAAATGGCACTCCTGCCCGCTGTCTACGAGCCGCGGTTCGAGGTTGCGTCCCCATCCCCCGCCGTATCCTCCGTGGGAACGCCTGCGGTGTCCGTACAGGATGTGCTGGATCGCTTCAGTCACGAACGGGTGGACGGCGAACCGTTGACGCCCGATACGGTGACTTTTTTACCGAAGGAGGGTTCGTGGGTTGTCCGCGACGCCGGGCGGTACGTGTCCGTGACCTACGACGTCCGTACTGGTGAGGCGCGTGAGCGGGCCTTTGATTCGGCCAAACTGGTCGAAGAAAAGAACGGGCTGGCGTGGCTCAGCCCTGAACTGGGGGCCGCGCTCAAGCTTTCCTTTCAGCCGTTGTTCATTCTGCTGTGCGTGACAGGAATTCACCTGCTTTGGGGACGGAACCGCCGCCCCGGAAAGGAAAAGGAACGTGCCGCCACGCTGGACGCCGTGCGGACGGGTGAAACCTGCTTGTATGAGCGGGCGGATGATCCATGCCTTGCCGGGCGCCTTGCCTCTCTCGGCTTTCTGCCGGGCGTCGCCGTACGGATGCTGCGTAACGCCAAGCGTGGGCCGTTGCTCGTGCTGGCGAGGCATACGCGGGTGGCCCTCGGGCGAGAGATCGCGTCGGGCATCGTTGTGGCGAGGAAGGGCTGAGCATGGGCGCTTTACGGAATCATCCGGCGGGAAAATCCTTGACTGTCGCGGTGGCGGGCCAGCCCAACACCGGCAAGTCTACACTGTTCAACCGGCTGACCGGGCTGAACCAGCGTGTGGGCAACTGGACGGGGAAGACCGTGGATCGCAAGGAAGGCGCGGCCCTTTGGAATGGCGTGGCCTTTACCTTCGTGGATCTGCCCGGCTGCTACGGGATGACCCCGCATTCGCCTGAAGAGGAAATTGCCCGCGACTACCTGCTTTCCGGCGGACCCGACGCCGTGCTTGCCGTGGTCAACGCGGCGAGCGTGGAGCGGAGCCTGTATATCGTGTCCGAGCTGGTGGCGCTCGGCCTGCCCGTGGTCGTCGCACTCAACATGACCGACGTTGCGGAGCAGGAGGGCAGGGCGGTGGATGCCGCCGTGTTGTCCTCGGCCCTTGGCCTGCCCGTGATCCCGCTGGTGGGCACGTCGGCGGACGGGACCGCCGTGGACGCGTTGCTCCGGGCGCTCTCGGAGGCATCTTGCCCCGCCAGTGTGCCCGCCGTGCCTGCCAAGGTGTCGTTGCTCGCGGAGATTATCGGGGCGGCCCTGCCGTGCGCCCCGCTCTGGGCGGCGTGCAAGCTGTTCGAGGGCGACGAGGGGCTGCTGGCCCGGACGGAAACCCTTTCCGGGGAGAAGCGGGAGGCGATCCGTGTGCTGCTGGGCGACCCCTCGGTCGCACCGGAGCTGTACGCGTCCCGGCAGGCATGGATCGACGCCGCATGTGGCAAGGCCGTCCGTACATCCGGTACGGGCCGGGGGCTGACCGAGCGCTGGGACCGGGTTCTCCTTCATCCGCTATGGGGACGGTTGGCCGCGTTTCTGGTCATCCCGGCGGGTTGCGTGCTTGGCGCTGCGCTTGGCATGATGACCGGCGGCCTTGTGCTGTTCGCGGTGCTGGCGTGGGCTCCCGATCTCAAGGCGGCCTACCCCGGCCCGCTGGGGAGCCTCGCCGCCGATGCCCTGCTGCCCGCCTTTGGGTGGGTGGTCGCCCTGTTGAGCATGATCAGCGCGCTCTACGCCATTTTTTCTTTTCTGGAGGACACCGGCTATCTCGCGCGGGTGGCGTACCTCATGGATTCCTTCCTCAGCGGTCTGGGCATTGACGGGAAATCCGCCATCCCTCTGATGATGGGATTCCTGTGCAACACGGTGTCCATCGCCGGGAGCCGGGTCGTGGATTCGCCGCGCCGCCGCCTCATTACCTTATGTATGCTGCCGTTTATCCCGTGCAGCGGGCAGATGGGTGTGGCCTTCCTGTTCGCCTTTGCCCTGTTCCCTGCGGGTACGGCCCTGCTCGTGGTGCTCGGCGTGAGTTGCCTTAACCTGTTCATGGCCGGGGCGGTGGGCAGGATCATGCACGCAACGCTTCCCGGCCGCTACGCCAACGGCCTCATCATGGAGCTTCCGCTGTACCACCGCCCCAATTTCAGGACGATCTTCGGCAACGTGCGCACCCGTGCCGTGCTGTTCCTGCGCGGCGCTGCGGTCAACATCTTCGCGGCTCTGATCGTCGTCTGGGCGATCAGCACGTTCCCCGGCGGCACGGTGGAGACGAGCTGGCTGTACCGTTTCGGGCGGTGGCTGGAACCCCTCGGTTCGTTTCTGGGGTTTGACTGGCGGTTTACGGTCGCGCTGCTGAGTTCCTTCGTCGCCAAGGAAACGACGGCGGGGACGCTGGCGGTCCTGTTCTCCGTGGGAGCGACCGACCATGAGGCCGTCGTGCAGGCTCTGCGGGCTTCCATCACCCCGGCGGGAGCGCTGGCCTTCATCGTGGCTTCCAACCTGTACATTCCGTGCATCGCCTCCATCAGCGTCCTGCGCAGTGAACTGGGGAGCTGGGGCAGGACGCTGGCATTGCTGGCAGCCATGTTCGCCTTGGCGATGGGCATGGCGTGCGCGGTCTATCATATAGCCGTATTTGTTTAACCATTTTACGAGAGGACAATGATGAACCAGATCCATCCCGAACCGCTTTCGGGCACGCTCGTCGACATTCTGGAGGAGACGGCGGCCCGGTATCCCGAACATGGCATTTTCCATGTCGCGTCGGGGGACACCTCGGAGGAGTTCCAGAGCTACCCCGAATTGCTGCGCAACGCCAAGGAGATGGCGCAGGTGCTGTACCGGCGCGGGCTCCGGCCCCGTACGCCGCTGATCCTTTCGGTGGACGCTTCGCGCACGTTCCTTGAAATCTTTTGGGGATGCCTGTTCAGCGGCGTCCTGCCAGCGCCGCTCGCCCACATGCGTACGCCCAAAGCGGATTCGATGGAGGCGCAGAAGATTTTTCACGTCTGGGAGGCAATCAAGGCTCCCATCGTGGCCGATTCGTCCAACGAGCGGGCCTTTGCCGTGCTGACGGACATGTTCAAAGGGACGGGGGCCACGCTCATAGCCAGCGAAGACCTCATCACGGAGGCCCGCATCGTCGATTTCCAGGAGGACGACCGCTACATCCCGCAGCATGACGATTCCGCCGTGCTCCAGTTCTCCTCCGGCAGCACGGGTATGCCCAAGGGCGCGCGCCTCACGCACCGCAACCTCATTGCGAACATCCGCGCCCTGCGGGCCATCGAAGGCGGCACATCCGAGGACAGGCTGGTGACGTGGTTGCCGTACTTCCATGATTTCGGGCTGTTCGGATGCCACCTCATGCCTATGCTCGCGGGCATGGATCAGATCAAGATGGACCCGTTCCAGTTTGCTCAGCGTCCGTTCCTGTGGATGGAAAAAATCCACGAGCACCGGGGCACCATCACCTCCGCCACCAATACCGGCATCGAGCATCTTTCCGCATACATAGGCTTGCGTGCCGACCGGCTGCCCGAAGTGGATCTCTCGTGCCTCAAAGTGTGGACGGTGGGCGCGGAAATGATTTCCGCCGAATCGTGCCGCATTCTGCAGGAGCAGCTCGCGCCGATGGGCCTCGCCCCGCACCTGCTCATGCCCGGCTACGGGCTTACCGAGACGACGCTGGTGGCGACGTGCCACCCGCGCAATACCCCGGTGAAGACGTTCACCCTCGACCGCAGGCTCATGGTGTCGGAGCAGGTTGTCCGCTACGTGCCCAAAGGCGAAGACGCGGCCGAGTTCACCAGCGTGGGCAAGCCCGTCCAGTATTGCGAAGTCCGCATTGCCGACAAGGACGGCAAGCCCCTGCCCGCCGACCGTGTGGGCGTGGTGGAAATCCGGGGGGACAACGTCATCTCCGACTACTTCGACAATCCCGAAGCGACCGAGTCCTCGTTCAACGGGGAGTGGTTCTCCACCGGGGACATGGGCTTCATGGACGCCGAGGGCGACCTGTGCATCGTGGGCCGTTCCAAGGAAATCATCATCGTGCGCGGGCAGAACTATTATCCCGCCGACATCGAGCACATCGCCCTGTCCGGCATGGAAAAGGCGTTCCGGCTCGTGGTGGCGTGCGGCGTGTACGATCCCCGGGAAGGCCGCGAGATCATCCTGATGTTCTACATCCCGGCGAAAAAGGGCGCTGATGCGGAACTGGCGCAGCTCCTGCACCGTATGAACGAACAGGTTTCCACACTCGCCGGGTTCTCCGTCGACCGCTTCATCGCCGCGCGGCAGGGCGACATCCCGCGCACGTCCAGCGGAAAGGTCATGCGCAAGGCGCTGTGCGAGGGTTACCTCAACGGCGATTTCGACGGCAAGATCACCGTGCTTGAGCATGAGGATCCCGTCGTCGATCCCGCTTCGATGGATCACGAGCAGATCGTGCTCGGCGTGTGGAGCGACGTGCTTGAACTGCCCGTTGACGCCATCGGCACGAAGAAGAACCTGTTCCGCCTCGGCGGGGATTCCATCCGGGCCATGCGTATGCAGGCGCGGCTTGAGGACATCTATCGGGCCAAGATGGAAAGCAATTTCTGCTACCTGTTCCCCACGGTGGAGCAGCAGGTGCAGTATTTCCGCACCCGCGACTTCAGCATCGAGCCGCCTCAGAACGAGATCGAGGCGCTCCTTCAGAAGATCGTGGCTTCCAGCCTCGGCATCAAAGCCGAAGCCGTGAGCGTCAGCGCGGAACTCATGCCCCTCATCGGGGACATCTCCAAGGCGTTCGCCCTGTTCGACGCTATCCGCGAGGTGTTTGCGGAAGCGGAGATCGGCGAGGACTTCCTGCGTCTGACCACCATCCGGCAGATGGCGGACTACCTGTGGCCCCGCGTCTTTTGCGAAACGCACGCGGACGGCGACGTGGCCTACTTTCCGCTGATGCATTTTCAGGAAACGCTGTATTTCCACCGCAAAGGCTTCGTGCAGAACGAGCCGAGCGGCCTGAGCTGCTACATCTACCTCAACGCCCGCATGGACGGCGACTTCCGGCCCGACGTGTTTGACAAGGCGCTGAACTATGTGGTCGGCCGCCATCCCATCATGCGCTCGGTCATCGACGAGGAACGCGAGAAGCCCCGTTTCAAGGTCTTCAAAACGGTGCCCGAAGTGCACGCCAGACATATCGACGTGTCGCATCTGCCGCCTTCGGAGGAACGGGCCTACATCCTGCAGCGCGGCCTCGAACTCAACGACTACCGTTTCGATCTGGGCGAATGGCCCCTGTTCTTCTGCGAGATCACGAAATTCGCCAATGATCGCTATGTGTTCGCCATGAACATCGACCACATGCTCGTGGACGGCTTCAGCTACATGCAGGTGTTCGACGAACTGTTCAACACCTACGACCGCATGGTGCTCGGCGAGCCGTGGGAATTGCCCGAAGCGGCCATGACCTTCGGCGACTATGTGCGTGTGGAAAACCTGCGCCAGCGCACGCAGGAATACAAGAACGCGCTGGAGTTCCAGCTCGGGCTGTTCAAGGATCTGCCCTCCAAGGCGCTCCTGCCCACCAAGCGCAACCCGGCCCTGTTGAAAGAAGTGTATTTCGACACCTTCTATCAGGAGATCCGGCCCGAAATCATCGAGGGCCTCAACGCCATTGCCGCCGAGGAGCAGATCAGCCTCAACGCCCTGCTGCTCGCGGCCTACTTCAAGCTGATGAACGTGTGGTGCCATCAGGACGACATGATCATCAACATGCCGGTGTTCAACCGCGAACAGTATTTCGCCGGGGCCCGCAAGACCGTGGGCAGCTTCATCGACATCTTCCCGGTACGCCTGCAGACCCACTTCGACGAGCCCATCGTCCAGATCGCCCGCAAGGCCGAGGCGTTCACCCGCAAGCTCCTTGAGGTGCCCGTCTCCTCCATCGAGCTCTCCCGCGAGCTGTTCGAGCGGCAGGGCCTGCGCGCCACGTCCATGAGCTCGATCATCTTCAGCAACTCCATCGGGATGTACGCGGGCGAAGTCAGCGGCATGAAGACCATCAAGCTGGAGACGCCCGAATTCCGTACCGGCGCGCCGGGCACGTTCATCGATCTCGTGATCTACGACTACCGCGTGCGCCGCAACGACAACGACGTCTTCTACTTCAACTGGAACTATATCCGCGATCTCTTCGACCGCGAATTCATCGAGACGCTGGCGAAGCAGTACCACATCCTGCTTGAACAGTTCATCCGTTATCGGAATGAGCCGGATCATCCGTTCTCCGGCGAGGACATCGTGCCGGAGCGGTACCGTTCGCTCATCGCGTCGCTCAACCGTACCGAAGCGGCTATTCCCGAGTCCACGCTGCACGGCCTGATCGAAGAGCAGATCCGGCGTACCCCGGACAGCGAGGCCCTGACCTACGAAGGGCGGAGCCTCTCCTACGCGGCCTTCGGGAAGCGGGCCGATCAGGTGGCCGGGCTGCTGCGGCACCTCGGCGTCTCTTCCAACGAGTTCGTCGCGCTGTTCCTGAACCGCAGCTTCGACACGCTGGCGGGGCAGCTCGGCATCATGAAGGCCGGGGCCGCCTACCTGCCCATTGGGGTTGACTATCCCACGGATCGCGTCGCCTACATGCTGGAGGACTCCGGGGCGCGGGTACTGCTCACCCAGTCCGCACACCTCAAGGAACTGGAAGGCGCGCTCGGCAGGGTGGAGCACATCCTCGTCATGGACGAGGGCGCAAGCGCCGCCGCCATCCCGGAATCGCTCCGGGAACGGGTGGTCATGCCGTCCGGCATCTATGTTGACCGCCCGGACGTGGCCCTGCCCGCCGGATCGCCGGACGACCTCGCGTACATGATTTATACCTCCGGTTCCACGGGCAAGCCCAAGGGGGCCATGATTACCCACCGGAATATCGTCAACTTCCTGACGTGGGTGAAGGAGGAACTGGGCATCACGGCGGCGGAACGGCTGGCCTTCGTGACCTCCTACGCCTTCGACATGACCATGACCAGCAACTGGACGCCGTTCCTCGTCGGGGCCTCGCTGCATGTGCTGTCCGAGGAGAAGACCAAGGACGTCAACAATCTGCTGCGCTTCATCAGCGAGAAGGGCATCACGTTCCTGAACATCACGCCTTCGCATTTCTCGCTGCTCTCCAGCGCACGGGAATTCCTCGCCGATGCGGACATCCCCCTGCCGGAGTCCATGCGGGTTATGCTCGGCGGCGAGGTGATCAGCACCAAAGACCTCAACCAGTGGTTGAAGTTTTACCCCGGCCACCGGTTCATCAACGAATACGGCCCCACCGAGGCGACCGTGGCCTCGACGTACTTCAGGATCCCGGTCAACGCGGACAATCAGGTGGATCTGCCCGTGGTGCCCATCGGCAAGCCCGTCTACAACACCCAGATCTACATCCTGAACCGTTTCCGCGAGCATTGCATGCCCGGCGTGCCCGGCGAACTGTACATCGGCGGCATGGGCGTGAGCAGGGGCTACCACAACAAGCCGGAGAAGAACGCCGAAGCCTTCGTGCCCAACCCCTTCAACCCGGCTGATCCGTCCGACAGGCTCTACCGCACCGGAGACGTGGTGCGGATGCTCGACACCGGCGACCTCGAATTCCTCGGCCGCGAGGATCACCAGATCAACCTGCGCGGCTACCGCATCGAGGCGGGTGAGATCGAAAGCGCGCTGCGCGAGCACGAGTCCGTGACCGAGGCCGTGGTCGTGCCCCGCAAGGACACGGCGGGAAGCCTCACACTGGTGGCCTTCCATACCGGTTCCGAGGTTCCCGCGGCGGCCCTGCGTGACCATCTCGCCAAACGGCTGCCCGAATACATGATCCCGGCCCACTTCGAGCTGCTCGGCGAAATGCCGTGCACGCCGAGCGGCAAGCTGGACAAGAACCGGCTCCCCGACGTGGTGATCGAGGCCGGGAAACGAGACGCCGCCGTGATCCGCCCGGTGACGGAACTGGAAAAGCGCATCACCGCCATCTGGGAGGATGTGCTCGGCGTCACGGATCTCGGCATGACCAGCAATTTCTGGGACGTGGGCGGCGACTCGCTCAAGGCCATGCGCCTCATCATGCGCATGAAGAAGGAAGGCTTCATCGACTTCGGCCTCAAGGAAGCCTTCGAATACCAGACGGTCGCCTCCATCGTGAGCCGCATCCTCCGCAAGGGCGAAGGCAAGGCGGAAGAGGCGGGCATCGTGGCGCTGACGGATGTGGAACGCCCTGAAGCAAGGCTCTTTTGCCTGCCCTACGCGTGCGGCAACCCCACCATGTACCGGCAGTTCGGCAGACTGCTGCCCGCATCCTACGCCGTGCTCGCCGCGAACCTGCCCGGACACGGCAAGGCCGGGGAGCCCATGCGCTCCATCCCCGAAATGGCGGCCCTGTGCGTGGAGCAGCTTGCGGCCTTCAACGACGGCACGCCGCTGTTCCTGCTCGGCTACTCGTTCGGCGGGTTCCTCGCCTACGAGATCGCGCGGCGGCTTGAGGAAAAGGGGCGCCCCGTCGCCGGGGTCGTGCTGGTGGCGAGCCCGCCTCCGGGCGTGATCGGCGGCCTGCGGGCAATCATCGACAGCTCGGAGGACGAGATCGTGCGCGTCTCGAAGGAGGTCTATCATTACGATTTCGCGGAGATGACCGAAGCCGAGCGCCGGGACTATCTGAGCACGCTCCGGGTGGACACGCAGGCGATGCTTGATTTCGCTTTCGGGGCCGCCGTGGAAGCCCCCATGCTGAATCTCGTCGGCACGCTTGAAGAGGAAGAAGAGCTGAAGACGATGGCCGAGGCGTGGAACGCGGTGTTCGCCAACCCGTCCCATGACCGGACGGAAGGCGCGCACATGCTGATCAAGACGCATCCGGAGGAACTGGCCGGGAAGGTCAGGCATTTCATGAACGAGCTGTTGAAAAGGGAAGGGAAGGCATGAAGAGAAACGGCATAGCGGGTATCCTTGCGGCGGTTTTGCTGTCGGCGTGGTCGCTGCCCGCTGGGGCGGAGGAAACCTATAAACTCGATCCCGTGCTGGTCACGGCCGAAAAGCGCACGGAGAACGTGCAGGACGTGCCGGTCAGCGTGACCGCCATTTCCGAGCAGCAGATCAAGGACTCGGGCATCCGCTCGATTCAGGATGTCGCCCGGCAGGTTCCGAACCTGTTCATCGCCAATTGGGGGTTCCGGGGCAACTCGTACGCCTTCATACGCGGCATCGGGGCCGTCAACAACGACCCGGCCATCGGCTTTTATGTGGACGACGTGAACTATATGGACTCCCGCGTGTTCGACACCAACCTGTTCGACATCGAGCGGATCGAAGTGCTGCGCGGGCCGCAGGGGACGTTGTACGGAAGGAACAGCCTTGGCGGCGTCGTCAACATCGTCACGAAAAAACCTGACAATGAATTTCATTATGGTCTTGAGCAGACGGTCGGCAATGAAAACCTCTACGAGACGACGCTCTACATGCGCGCGCCGCTCATCAAGGACAAGCTCTTCTTCGGCGTATCCGGCACGTCGGAGCAGATGGACGGCTACAACACAAACGACTTTCTGGACAAGAAGGTGGATCGCCGCCGGGGCCTCAACGGCAGGATGCAGCTGCGCTGGATGCCCACGGACAAGCTGGACGTCACGGCCAACGTGGACGGGGAAAAGGTCAACGACGGCGTATTCCCGCTGACGGACATGGATCAGGCCGACAAGAACCCGCACCACGTCTCCTATAACTACGAGGGCAGGGACAAGCGCGACACGCTCGGCTCCTCGCTGCGCGTGGCCTACGACGCGCCGTGGTTCAAGGTGACCTCCATCACCGCCTACCGGGGATACAACGACGTGACCCGGAACGATCAGGACTTCACGCCCTATGACCTCATCACCGCCAGGGAGGATATCAAGGATCGCCAGTTCACGCAGGAATTCCGGTTCGCATCGCCCGAAGGCTCCGGGCCGCTCAAGTGGCTCGGCGGGCTGTACCTCTACAAGAAGCATCAGGATCACACGCTGGATTTGAACTACGGGCAGGGCGCCGCCGACATGGGCATGGTTCCGATGGCGATGACCAACACGGCGGATTCGGACATCAAGACTTACGGTTACGCCGTGTTCGGGCAAGCCACCTATACGCTGTTCGACAAGCTCGATCTGACCGCCGGGCTCCGCTACGAGTATGAGAAGAACAAGCTGGACTACGCCTCGGACTATCTCGCGGGCGGGATGGTCGTCCCCGGCATGGGCTCGGACATCAGAGGCCGGAAGCACGACGATGTGTTTCTGCCCAAGGCGCAGATCGCCTATCGCTGGACGCCGGACTTCATGACCTACGCCGGAGTGTCGCGCGGCTACCGCAGCGGCGGTTTCAACACGAGTTTCCTCGATGTGTCGGATCTGGCCTTTGATCCCGAATACAGCTGGAACTACGAGGTCGGCTTCAAGTCCTCGTGGTTCAACAACCGCGTCAACTTCAACACCTCGCTGTTCTACATCGACCTGAGCGACCAGCAGGTGACGCAGGTGCTGCCCACCGCGAACACGGTCATCCGCAACGCGGGCAAATCCAGAAGCATGGGCTTTGAAGTGGAAGCCTCCGCGCTGATCACGGAGGGCCTGCTTTTCGAGGGCAGCTTCGGGTATACGGACGCCAAGTACCGCCGCTATTCGGACAAGGTTTCCGGCATGGACTACGCGGGCAACCGCACGCCTCTGGCCCCCGAATACACCTACAACCTCGCGTTGCAGTACAGTCTGCCGCTGCTGGAGTCCTTCGACTTCTTCCACAAGGAGGACTCGCTCACGTGGATCACCCGCGCCGAACTACAGGGCGTCGGCAAGTTCTACTGGAACGACGCCAACACCCTCAAGCAGGATCCGTATGAGCTGGTGAACCTGCGCACGGGGCTGGAAACGGACAATTATTCCATCACGTTCTGGGCGAAGAACGTGTTCGACAAAAAGTACAATTGCGTGGCCTTCGCCTTCTCCGGCTCGTCGGCGCTCGCGCAGGTGGGGGCCCCGCGCTCCTTCGGCGTGACCTTCCGGGCCGATTTCTAAGCCGTACCCACCGTTCCCGGCCTGTCCGGGAGCGGCTCTGCCGCCCGGGGCCGATCCGCTGATCGGCCCCGGTTCCTCTCCACAGACGCAATCCGGCGGGAAGCCCCGCCGATTATCCGCAGGTGAGTATGTCCTCCTTTTTCTTTGGCCGCCTGACCGACTGGGTCCTCCGCAGACGGGGCGCGGTTGCCGTCCTGATCATGCTGCTGACGGCGTTTTTCCTGTGGAAGATGCAGGATCTGCAATTCGACAATTCCAACGAGATATGGTTTTCCGAGGGCGATCCCTCGCTGGAGCGCATCAACACGTTTCACAAGCTCTTCGGGAACGACGATTTCGTCTATTTGGTGTTTGACGCGGACACGCTGTTCTCTCCCGAATCGCTGCGCCTGCTTTCCGATCTCGTGTCCGATATCCGTAAAAAGGTCCCGTACCTGCGCGACGTGACCTGGCTTGGGAACGCCGAGCGCATCGAAGCCGACGCCGAGGGGATCGTCGTTTCGGATTTCATCGATCCGGAAACGTACGACGCCGCGTCCATGCCGGAACTCCGGCGGCGGGCGCTGGCCGAGAAGAACTATCGGGACAACCTCATTTCCTCGGACGGGAAGACCGTGGGGATGCTCCTTGAAATGCGGACGTATCCCAGGGACAGCGTGGAGCCGCGCTCGGAAGTGACCCATGCGCTGCGCGAGGTGCTGGCGCAGCCGGAGTATGCCGGATTTTCGATCCACGCCGTGGGCCAGCCCATCCTGCACAACGACTACAACGAGCTGTCCTTCAAGGAATCCGCTACCTTTTTCGGGCTGTGCCTGCTCGTCCAGATGGTTCTGCTGTTCTGGCTCGGCAAGGGCGTGCGCGGCGTGATCGGCCCCATTTCCGTGGTGGTGCTGAGCGTGATCTGGACGCTCGGCATGATTCAGGTGCTCGGCTTTACCCTGAACTTGTTCATCATCCTGATCCCGACCCTGCTGATCTGCGTGTGCATCGGCGATTCCATGCACATCATCGCCACCTATAACCAGCACCGCCGGGGAGGGCTCGGTGTCGTCGCGGCCCTGCGGCAGGCCATGTCCGAGACGGGTATGCCGTGCCTGCTCACCAGCCTGACCACGGCGGCGGGATTCCTCGGTTTCTGCGCGGCGGATATCCAGCCGTTCCGGGAAATGGGCGTCTACGCGTCCGTGGGCGCGCTCATGGCCTATATCCTCAGTATCCTCGTCGTGCTGCTCCTTTACAGTACGGAGAGGGATAAGGCGCCGTCCGCGCCCACTCCGGGGATGCCCGGTGCGCCCGCCCGTACTGCCTCCCCGTCAACGCCGATCCGGATCGGAACGCCGGACATCTTCGACCGTTTCCTCGGCAGGGTCTACCTGATCAATGTCCGGTATCCCAAAGTATTGCTGGCGCTGTTTGTGGTGCTGCTCGGGGTGTCCGTCTACGGATACACCTTGGTTGAGGTGGAGACGGGCACGGCCCGGATGCTCTCGAAGTCCCTCCCGCTGCGGCAGGCCTACGACTTTGTGGATGAACGCATGGGCGGTTCCATGTCCGTCGAGATCATGCTCGACACCGGGCGGGAGAACGGGGTGAAGTCGCAGGCGTTCCTGCGCGGGCTTGAGCGCCTCCAGCAGCACCTCGATGTATCGCCGCTGGTCACCAAAACGGTCAGCGTCCTCGATATCATCAAGAAAATCAACGAGTCCATGCATGGCGGGGACAAGGCGGCCTATGCGCTTCCCGACGGGGACGATGCCGCCATCGCCCAATATCTGCTGCTGTACGAAATGTCCGACGGGCGCGAGCTGGACAAGCTGGTGAGCTTCGACAGCCGCGTGGCCCGCCTGACCGCCAAGACCCGCACCCTCGGCACCGGGGACGTGCGCCGCCTGTCCGAGGACGTCGCCGCCTTCTCGCGGGGCGTGTTCGGGGACACGGTCAAGGTGCGCATGGCGGGGAACCTCGACTGGACGAAGTCCATGAACGACCTCCTCGCGGATGGCCAGCGCCAGAGCTTTTTGGCGGCCCTGCTGGTCGTGAGCGTGATCATGTGCTTCGCGCTCGGTTCCCTCCGGCTCGGCCTCCTCAGTATGCTGCCCAACATCTTCCCGGTATTCGTCACCCTCGGCCTGATGGGGGTGTCCGGGATTTACATGGACATGCCGCTCATGAGCTTCAGCGCGATCATCATCGGGGTGGTGGTCGACGACACGATACACTTCCTGTTTCATTACCGCGAATCCTTCGCCCGCACCGGCTCCTATGAGAAGGCGCTTGAAGAAACACTGCTGTCCACCGGGCGGCCCATGCTGTTCACGACCATCACCATGCTGTGCGGGTTCTCCGTGCTCCTGTTCTCGGACATGGTGGGCGTGGTGAAGTTCGGGGGCCTCGGCTGCTTCGCCTTTGGCTGGGCGCTGCTTGCAGATTATTTCCTCGTACCCGCCATACTGCTGACATTCCGTCCGCTTAAGGCCCCTTCCAACCCTCCTTTTTCGGGGGAGACGGCGCGGAGGGGCGTATGAACGGCCGTATGATCGGGGTGATTGGCGGTACTGGCCGGGTGGGGCGCGAATGCCTCCGCTATCTGCATGAAAACACGGCGTTCGGGTTGCTCATCGGCGGGAGGAAGCCGCCGAGGGAAGCGCTTCCCGGTTCCTTCCTGTCCGTGGATGTCTTTGACGAAGCTTCGCTCGCCCGTTTTTGCGGACAATGCTCCCTTGTCATCAACTGCGCGGGGCCCGCTTCCGCCGTCCGGGAACGGGTGGCCGCCGCTGCGCTGGCCGGCGGCTGCCATTACGTTGATCCGGGCGGGTATACGCCGCTGTTTCCGATACTCTCTTCCCGGAGGCCGGAAATCCGCGCCAAGCGGCTGACGTTCCTGCTCACGCTCGGCATCCTGCCGGGCCTGTCCGAACTCTTCCCCGTGTATGTGGCCCGGACGTGCTTCGATCAGGTGGAAGGCTTTGAATACGCGTGCGTGGGGCGGGATCGCTGGACGTTCCCGTCCGCGTGGGACATCGCGTGGGGCGTCGGCAACATCGGCAACGGCGAAGCGCCCGTCTACTACGAACAGGGCGTGCGCAGGCAGGCCGGGCTGCTCGCTTCGGGCAGGCGCATGGATCTTCCCGCGCCCGTGGGGAGGCATACGGTCTTCCGGCTGATGCGCGATGACTTGCAGCTGTTTGTCGAGGAGTCGGGCATCAGCGAGGCGCACGTGTACGGCAACAACTGGGGGTGCTGGGTAACTCTTGCCACGGTGCTGGTACGGCTGGCCGGATGGTACGGCACGGAACGGCGGCTGGCGCAGTCGGCCCGGCTGATCATGCGGGCGGCGGAACTGGACATGCGCGGCAGGAAGCCGGGGTTCATGCTGCACTTGCGTATGCGCGGGACGCTGCGGGGCCAGCCTCGGAGCGTGGTCAGGACGTTGTTCCTTGAGGATACCTATCGGGCCACCGGATTGTGCGCCGCCATCGGCGCGCGCCTTGCGGCGGAGGGTATGGAGCCGGATGTGTTCCGGGCGGCGCAGATGCCGGATCCGCAAGCCTTCATGCGGCATTTTCTGGCGCAGGGATATGTGGTTACCGGGGGCGCTCTTCCCGGAGAATGGGGGCGCCTATGAAACTGTATGCCCGCCTCGTGGTCGCGCTCGGGTTCCCCATCGCGGCGGCGTGCACCCTGTCGCTGCCGTTGATCCTGCTCGGCGCCGTCGCCCCGGACCCGCGCCCGTGGAACTGGCCCACCGTGTACATCGTCGATTTCCTGTACGGGCTGGCGCTGTTCTCGCAGCTTGTGGGCTTCCTGTGCCGCACCTCGCGCAATCGGCTCTGGACGGCGGCTGTGGGCGGCTATACGGCCCTCGCCTTCGGTCAGTCCGCACTGGAGGCGCTGCTCGACCTGCTCGGCGTGCAGCCAGCCCCCATCACCGCAAAATGGTTCATTTTCCTCTTCATGTCCGCCGGGCTGATCCTCGGGGCGCTGATGCTGCTGCTCGCGTTCCGGCATGGGCGGTACTGGACGGCGTTTTCCCTTTCTCAGGAGCGTTGAACATGACGAATCTTGCCTCTGCCCCCGCTTACGGACGGCCCGGCGTGTTGCTCACCGGCGCGACCGGTTTTCTCGGCGGCTATCTCCTCAAGGAACTTGTCGAGCGTACCGAAATGCCGATCTATTGCCTGACCCGTTCGGACGGTACGCTCGGCGCGCGGGCCCGGCTCATGGACAACCTGCATTTCCTGTTTGGTGCGGACGCCGTGGAAGCGTGGCCGCTTGAGCGCATCGCCATTGTGGAAGGGGATCTGGCGAAAGAGCGGTTCGGGCTTTCCGAAGCGGGATATGCGGAACTCGCGGAGCGCACGGGGGCGGTCTTCCACGCCGCCGCCATGCTCTGGCATTTCGGCAAGCTGGAACAGTTCCTGAAAGTGAACGTGCAGGGCACGGAAAACCTGCTCGCCTTCTGCTCGGCAGGAATGCCCAAGACGCTGAACCACATTTCGACGCTGGCGGTGAGCGGGCGGCGCTGCGACAACCCAAAGAACCTGTTCACGGAAGCGGACTTCCACGAAAGCATGGAATGCCCCAACGTGTACGTCGAAACCAAATACGAGGCGGAAAAGCGCCTGCGTCCCGCCATGCTCGCCGGGCACGCTGTGCGGATTTTCCGTCCGGGCTTTATTATGGGCGATTCGAAGACGGGCCGCTTCAAGAAGCACATCACGTCCGACGCCCAGTATCTGCACCTTCAGGGGCACATATTCATGCGCACGGCCCCGCCGCTGTATGACGACGACTACATGGATCTGACTCCGGTGGATTACGCCGCGGCGGCCATCGTCCATATCGCGTTCCAGCCGGACACGCCTCCGGGCACGTATCATGTGTGCAACCCGCAGCCCATCCTCAAGTCCCAGATATGGGACATCATCCGTGACTACGGGTTCCCCGTGCGCACCGTGCCAGCGGAGCGTTACCTTGAGGAAGTGCTTGATTCGGACGACGAACTTTTCTTGCGCGGCCTGCAAAGCGTGATCGTCTATCTGGGCGACTACGAGAAGTCCCCCGCCATCTTTGATGCCAGCGAAACGCTGCGGCGGCTCAAGGGATCGGGCATAAGCTGCCCGCCGCCCGATCCGGCCCTGCTGCGCCGCTATCTGGACTATTGCGTCGACATCGGCTTCCTGCCACATCCCTCAACGCTTGGCGGGCTTGAATGGTCATGAGCGCTTCGTCTTTTTCCGGTTTTCCCGCGGATGCCCGCATTCTTGGCTTGGACATTGGTTCAATAAGTGTCGATGTGGTCCTTCTCGACGGGTTGGGGACGCCCCTGTACAGCCGGTATGTCCGTCATCACGGACAGCCGGATAAGGTGTTGTGCGCCGAGCTTGAGGCGCTGGAGCGGACGCACGCAGGCGTCGCCGCGGCGGTCACGGGCACGGGCGCGGATCGTGTGGGCCGTCTGCTCGGCGCGTGCGCTGTAAACGAGGTCATCGCGCAGGTGGCGGCGGCTTCGTTCCGCTACCCGCAGGCGCGTTCCGTCATCGACATCGGCGGGCAGGACAGCAAGTATATCCAGCTTGAGCCCGCCGGGGAGGGGGACGGCCTGCGGCTCAAGGACTTTTCGGTCAGCTCCATGTGCGCGTCCGGCACGGGCAGCTTCCTCGATCAGCAGGCTACCCGCCTCGGCCTCGACATCGAAACCGAATTCGGGGAGGCCGCGCTCCGGTCGCGGGCTCCCGCCCGTATTGCCGGGCGCTGCTCGGTCTTTGCCAAGTCGGACATGATCCACCTCCAGCAGAAGGGCACCCCTGTAGAGGACATCGTAGCCGGGCTGTGCCAGGCGCTGGCCCGCAGCTTCAAGGCCAACGTGGTGGGTGTGAAGGCGTTGGAACTGCCCGTGGCGCTGGTCGGCGGGGTTGCCGCCAACGCGGGCGTAGTCAAGGCCCTGCGTTCCGTCCTGCACCTTGAGGAGGATGGGTTGTTCGTGCCCGAGGATTTCGCGCTTTCCGGCGCGTTCGGCGCGGCGTTGTTCCTGCTTGGAGGGCAGGGGGAAGCCGTACCCTACAAGGGGCTGGCCGCGTTCCGGGAAGGGCTCCGGCAGCGGGTGACCATGAAAACGCTGGTTCCGTTGCAGCCAGTCAGCGTGTCTCCTCCGGGATGCCGGGGATCCTCGGATGCCGGGCCGAAGGTTTCCGCAGGGTTCATGCCGCTGCTCCGTCCGTCCGCCCCCTCCCTGCCGGACGGAGCGGGAACGCGCGGTCTGCCGGGGCGTCCCGAGGCGCGCATCCCGGAGGGCGGCTCTCCGTCCTCCGCACCCCGCGAGCCGGCGGCTTCCCCGCTCGCGGCGGACGACGGCGACTCGATCCGGAGCAGCCTGTGCCTGCCGCTGGAGCGCCGTACCCGGGTGTTCCTCGGCATCGACATCGGTTCCATCTCCACCAATATAGTGCTCATGGATGAAAACCGTGAGGTCGTGGCGAAGTACTACCTCATGACCGCCAGCCGTCCCATCGAGGCGGTGCGGACGGGGTTCCGGGATATCCTTGAACGGTACGGGGAGTTTGCGGACGTGCAGGCCGTGGGCGTGACCGGCTCGGGGCGCCACCTCATCGGGGATCTGGCCGGTGCGGACGTGGTGGTCAACGAGATCACGGCCCATGCCACGGCTTCGGCGTTCATCTGCCCGGAGGTGGACACTATTTTCGAGATCGGGGGGCAGGATTCCAAGTACGTGCGGCTGGAGAACGGCCTCGTCAAGGATTTCACCATGAACAAGGCCTGCGCCGCCGGGACGGGCAGCTTCCTTGAAGAACAGGCGGAAAAGCTCGGCATCAGCATCAAGCGGGATTTCGCGCGTCTGGCCCTTGCCGCTGAGCACCCCGTGGACTGCGGCGAGCAGTGTACCGTGTTCATCGACTCCGAGGTGGTGCGCCACCAGCAGCGGGGCACGCCGGTCAGCGACATCGCCGGGGGCCTCGCCTACAGCATCGCCACCAACTATCTGCACAGGGTCGTGGAAAAGCGGCCCGTGGGCGATCATATCCTGTTTCAGGGCGGGGTGGCCTTCAATACGGCGGTGCTTGCGGCCTTTGAGCGGCTCACCGGGAAGGCGATCACAGTACCCCCGCACAATGAGGTGATGGGGGCCATCGGGTGCTGCCTCATCGCGCGGCGCAACATGCTGGAAACGCCGGGGTTCGCCACCGGGTTCACAGGGTTTGGGGTGCTCGAAAAAGGGTACCGTCAGGAATCCTTCCAGTGCAATTTGTGCGCGAACCAGTGCGATATCAGCAAGATATTGGTCGAAGGGCATCGGCCCCTGTTTTACGGCGGGCGTTGCGAACGCTACGAGGTGCGGCGCTCTTCGGGGGGCGGGGGGCTGCGGGATCTGTTCGCGGAGCGCGAACGCCTGCTCATGTCGGCCTACCAGCCGAAGGGCAAGGCGGGCTCGAGGGGCGTCATCGGCTATCCCCGTATGCTGACCTTTCATGAATATTTCCCGTTCTTTCAGGCCTTTTTCTCGGAATTGGGCTTTTCGCTCCTGCTTTCGCCGCCCACCAACGCGGAGATCGTCCGGCGGGGCGTTTCCGGGGTGGCCAGCGCCGCCTGCTTCCCTACCAAGGTGGCGCACGGACATGCTGCGTGGATGAAGGAGGCCGTGCTGGAAGGCAAGGCCGGGGCCATGCTTATCCCGTCCCTGCGGGAAACGTTCCCCACCGCCGAGGCGCATCCCTATGCCAACCATTGCAGCTACATCCAGTTCATCCCCGATCTGGTGAACGAGGCGTTCAAGCTGGAGGCGTCCGGCATCCGGCTGATCCGTCCGGCGCTGCATTTCCGCATGGGGCGGGAGCAGGTGCTGCGCGAACTGGAACGTACGGCGGCATCCCTCGGCGTCTCTTCAAGGGTGGAGGTGCGGCGCGCCTGCGATGAGGCCTATGCCGCGCAGGCCCGGTTCCGCGAGGCCCGCAACGCCCTCGGCAGGGAGGCGCTCGACGCTCTGGGGCCGGACGGCAAGGCCGTGGTGCTGGTGGGCAAGGCCCACAACATCCACGATCCCGGCACTAACATGAACCTTGCCCGCATCCTGCGGGGCATGGGCATCCAGACCATCCCCAGCGATCTGCTGGATCTGTTCCATTCGCCGGATGTGGGCGAGGCGTGGCGCAATATGACGCTTGCGATGGGGCAGCGCACGCTTGCCGCCGCCGACATCATCCGGCGGGACGCGAGGCTCAACGCCATCTATCTGGCGAACTTCGGCTGCGTCAACGATTCCATGTACCCGCGTTTCTTTGGCAGGGAAATGGGCGAAAAGCCGTTCCTGCTGCTTGAGATCGACGAGCATTCCGCCGAGGCGGGTGTGGTCACGCGCTGCGAGGCGTTCCTTGACGCGGTGGCGAACTTCGACGCCGCGCGGGAGATCGCGCCCCGGCGCACGCGCAAGATCGAATTCGATCCCGGCGGCGATCGCGTGCTGTATCTGCCCCATGCCGCCAACGGCATGGCGGTGTGGGCCGCCGCGCTCAGGGCGCACGGCATCAACGCCAAACTCCTCCCGCCGCCCGACGAGCGGAGCCTCGAATGGGGCCGCCGCTGCCTCGACGGGAAGGAGTGCCTGCCCTGCACCCTCATGACCGGGGATATGGTGCGTCTGATCAAGGAGGACGGCGTGGACCCGGCGAAGGCCGCGTTCTTCATGCCCGGCTCGTGCGGGAGCTGCCGCTACGACCTTTTCAATACGCTCCAGCAGATCGTCTTTGAGGATATGGGGCTCGGCGGGGCGGCGCTTGTGGACGAGTATCAGGGTGCAAACCGCAAGCTCCACGCGATCATGTCCGGGGCCTCCTGCGGCATGTTGGCGTGGCGCGGCTTTATTGCGGCGGACATCTTGGAAAAGCTGCGCCTGCACATCCGGCCCTACGAGACCGGGGCGGGGGACACGGACAGGGCCTACTACGCCTGCCTCGACCGGCTCGTGGAGGTCGTGGAGGCAAAGGGCGACGTGGAGCGGGCCGTGATCGGCATGGTGGAAGCCATGCGCGCCGTGCCCGTGGATCGGAGCAGGCCGCGTCCCCTCATCGGGCTCGTGGGCGAGGCGTACCTCCGCAACGTCGACTACGCCAGCAACAACATCATCCAGAGTGTGGAGCAGATGGGCGGGGAGATACGTATGCCCGCGATCATGGAGGTGCTGTGGTACTCGCTCTACAAGCAGCGGTACTTTCAGGAACTGGGGCGGCACCGCGTCAAGGCGTTCATCCACCGCGTCCAGCACGGCATCCTCAACCGCATCGAGCGCAAGATGCGCCGCCATGCGGCCTCCGTGCTTCCCGATCCGTATGAAAAGCCCATCTGGGAGGTCATCGGGCAGAGCGGCCTGAGCCTCGATGCGGGCCTCGGTTTCGGGGCGTCCGTGGAAATGGCCCGCAGCGGCATCAGCGGGATCATCCACGCCATTCCCTTCAACTGCGTGCCGGGCACGGTGATCCAGGGCCTTGAGGGGCGCTTCCGTTCGCTGTTCCCCGGCATCCCGTTCATGACCGTAGGGTTCAGCGGGCAGGCCGATCTCGGCGTCCGCATCCGTCTCGAAGCGCTGGTGCACCAGTGCCGGAGCCTCGCCCCGGGGCACGCCGCCAGAATGTAACCCTTACCCGTTCACGGCGCGGTTGGCCGCCCTCCGGCGGGGTTGTCCCCCGGAATCAGGCTGCGGCCGCCGCGCCTCCGAACAAGGAACGACATGTTTCGCTATACGAACCACGTTTGCAAGAAATGCTTCCTCCAGAACGATCCTTTCCACAAGGTCACGCTCAATGAGGACGGCGTGTGCTCCCTGTGCGCCAAACCGGCCGTGGAAGAGGCCCGGCGCGATTGGGATGCGCTGGAAAAACGCTTTGCCGCCCATCTGGACCGCGTGCGCGGCACCCGGCCCTACGAGGGCCTGATCATGATGAGCGGCGGCAAGGACAGCGCGTATCTGGCGGATCTCCTGAAGGAGACCTACGGGATGCGGCTTCTCGGCTTCATCATCGACATCAACTATGAGTATCCGGAGACGTTCGAGAACGCGAAGACCATCGCCCGGAAGCTGGATCTGCCCTATGTCGTCTTCCGGCAGGAACCGGAGGCCATGCGCCGCTACTACCGCTTCCTGTTCACCGAGAAGGCGCTGCTCCAGCCGGACGGCGGGCAGGTGTGCACGTTCTGCGGGCGCTTCCTCATCCATTCGGCGTGCGCGTTCGCCCGGCGCATGGGCATCCCGCTGGTGTTTTCGGGGCACAACCCGGATCAGATTTTCCTCATGGGCGAAAGCATCCACAACACCCCGGAGCAGGATGTGCTCATCGAGTTTCTCATGGAAACGCTGTCCGAGGAGACGGGCAAGGCGTTGGCCCGCTGGCGGGAGAGCTACGGGGAGCCGGAGCTGCCGCTGTTCCCGGATTCCATCCACGTGGAGGGGACGGAACTGCTGTTCCCGTTCCAGTATTTCCCCTACCGCCCCGAAGCCATGATGCGCCACGTGCGCGAACGCCTCCAGTGGCTGCCGATCAAGCGGTTCTCCAAGACGTACATCGCCTCAGGGTGCCGCCTCGTAAAGCTGTGGGCGTACATGGCCTATCTCAACAATACCAACAGCTACGTCGATTTTGAATTCTGCAACCAGATCCGCAACGGCACGCTTTCTGCGGACACGGTGCGGCAATTCTACGAGCAGGCCGAGATCGATTACGAGGAGCTTGCGGAGCTCATTGCCGAGCTGGACATGGCCGGGCCCATGAAGGCGCTTTTGACCCCTTATGGAGAGAAGGCGGAAGCGCTGCTCCGGCTGCTTCCTTGACGCATTCCTTCTTCCGTAAACCGTTTATGATTTTGAAAGGATGTCCGATGAGCCAGATATTCCTGTCACCTTTTGCCATGCCTGAGCTTGACCGCGTGGTCGAGCAGTTGTGCGCCCCCTCGTCGCTGGAGGGGGTCTTCCACCGTCCGCTCCACGATGCGCCCATGCCTTCGCTGGACGTGCTGGAAGAAATCCTGTCACGCCTGAAGATAGCTTTGTTCCCCGGTTACTTCGGCATGTCCAACGTGCGTATGGAGTCCATGCGCTACCATCTTTCCGCCAACCTCGATTCCATTTTCCGCAAGCTGGCGGAGCAGATCCGCTGCGGCGCGTGCTTTGCGTGCGCGGAATACGCGCAGGAGTGCCTTGAGTGCGAGCGTATCTCGCGGGAAAAGGCGCTTGAGTTCATCGAGCGGCTTCCGCACATCCGGCGTCTGCTCGCCACGGACGCAAGGGCCGCCTATCAGGGCGACCCGGCTGCGACCAGCGCGGGCGAAACCATTTTTTGCTACCCGTCCATCCTGACCATGATCCACTACCGCATCGCGCACGAGCTGTACCTGCTCGAAGTGCCGATCATCCCGCGCATCCTGTGCGAAATGGCCCACGCCATCACCGGCATCGACATCCATCCCGGCGCGTCCGTCGGGGAGGCGTTCTTCATCGATCACGGCACCGGCGTGGTCATTGGGGAAACGTGCGTCATCGGCAGGGGATGCCGCTTGTATCAGGGGGTTACGCTCGGCGCGCTGTCCTTCCCCAAGGGGGCCGACGGGGTGCTCATCAAGGGCATCCCCCGCCATCCGAAGCTGGAGGACGACGTGACCGTGTACGCGGGCGCGACCATCCTCGGCAACATCACCATCGGGGCGGGATCGGTCATCGGCGCGAATACATGGGTCACGCGGGACGTGCCCCGCAACAGTAAAGTCGTTTCGGGAGACTGACATGGAAAACATGAACAGCCTCGGCCTGCTGCTGTCCTTCGCGCGGCCTTGCCGCAGGCTTCTCGCCGCCTCGGTGGGCCTTGCCGTGCTCGGCGTGGCTTCGGGCATGGTGCCGTATTTCGCGGTATCATACATGATCGTGGATCTGTATGCGGGTACGGCGACGCCGGAAAGCCTGTTCCTCTTCGCCCTGATAGCCCTGTTGGGGCAGGCCGGGCGCGTGGCGCTCGGCACGGCGTCCACCGTGCTCTCCCACCGCGCGGCCTTCGCCATCCTGAAAGGCATCAGGACGGACATCGCGGCCAAGCTGTCCCGTATGCCGCTGGGCAGCGTGATCGAGACCCCCTCCGGCAAGCTCAAGACGCTCATCGTGGACACGGTGGAAAAGATGGAGGTGCCCCTCGCGCACCTCATCCCCGAACTGACCTCGAATCTGCTCGTGCCGTTGTTCATGGCCGCCTACCTGTTCTGGCTGGACTGGCGCATGGCGCTTCTGGCGCTGGCCACGTTCCCGGTGGGGCTGTTTTGCTACATGGCCATGACCAAGGATTACGCGGAGCGCTACGCCACGGTTCAGGACGCGGGGAAGGGCATGAACGCCGCCATTGTGGAATATATCAACGGGATTGAGGTCATCAAGGCGTTCAACCAGTCCTCGGCCTCCTACGGGAAATTCGTAGCGGCGGTCAGGGCCAACCGGGACGCCATGAAAGACTGGTTCCGCGCCACCAACGGCTATTACGTCGCGGGGATGGCCATTGCCCCGGCCTCGTTGATCACCGTGCTGCCCGCCGGGATATACTTCCACATGAGCGGAACGCTGGACGCCCCCTCCGCGATCACCTGCTTTATCCTGTCGCTCGGGCTCATCCAGCCGATTTTGCAGGCGCTCGGCTACACGGACAGCCTCGCCATGATGGACAGCACCCTCAAGGAGGTTTCCGACTTGCTGGGCAGGCCGGAAATGGTGCGCCCTTCCAACTGCGTGCCGTTGCGCGGGCATGGGATCGAGTTTGATCAGGTGTCGTTCGCCTATACGGGGACGGGGCGGGAGGTCTTGCAGGATGTGTCTTTCAAGATCGTGGAAGGCGGCATGACCGCCATCGTCGGACCGTCCGGCTCGGGCAAGTCCACGCTCGCCAAGCTGCTGGTCAGCTTTTGGGAAGCGGATCGCGGGCGCATCCTGCTCGGCGGGGTGGATGTCCGCAAGCTCCCGTTGTCTCAGGTCATGCAGTCCGTCGCCTATGTCTCGCAGGACAATTTCCTGTTCAACGTCAGCCTGCGGGAGAATATCCGCCTCGGCAGGCCGGACGCCACGGACAGGGAAGTGGAAGAGGCTGCGGAGGCTGCCGCGTGCGGCTTCATCAAGGCATTGCCCGGCGGATATGATACGCCTGCCGGGGATGCCGGGGCGCGCCTTTCCGGGGGCGAGCGCCAGCGTATCGCCATTGCGCGGGCCATGCTCAAGGACAGCCCCATCGTGGTGCTTGACGAGGCGACGGCCTTTGCCGATCCCGAAAACGAGGCGTTCATTCAGGAGTCGATCAGCCGCCTCGTCAAGGACAAGACGCTGGTGGTCATTGCGCACCGCCTTTCCACCATCGTCCGCGCGGATCGCATTGTGGTCATGGACGGGGGCCGCGTGTCCGCCGTGGGCACGCACGCGGAACTGCTGCAAACTTCGCCTTTGTACGGGCGACTCTGGGAATCGCATACCGGGGCACGGGATGCCGAAGGAGCGGAACATGATTGAGACGATCCGCAGGCTGCTCGATTTTTCAGGCCGTTGCCGCAAGGATTTGCTGTATGCCTTTGGCTACGGGGTGCTGTACTCCGTTTCGGAAGTCATTCCGGTGCTCGCCATCGTGGTGGCGCTGGAGGCCGTGCTGTCCCCGTCCGGCGGTGGCTGGTTCGCCGTTGCCGCGTCGGGCGGGCTTATGGGCCTGAGCGTCGCCGGGAAAATCGTATTCGGAAAGAGGGCCACGGAACGCCGTATGCTCGCCAGCTACGATATGTGCGCGGACAAGCGCATTGAAGTGGGGGAAATCCTCAAGCGCGTGCCGCTCGGCTATTTCAGCCAGAATCGGCTCGGCGAGCTGACAGCCACGCTCACCACCACGCTCGGCGAGATCGAAACCAACGCCGTGGCAATCCTCGACAAGGTGGCGAACGGCTTCGTGCACGCGGTGGCCATCACTCTGCTGATTTCGTGGTACGATTGGCACGCTGGCCTGATCACGGCGGCGGGGCTCGTGGTGTCCCTGTTCGTATACGGGGCCATGCAGCGGAAGGGCAGGAAGCTCTCCCCGGTACGCCAGGCGGCGCAGTCGAGGCTGGTGGCGGCGGTTTTGGAATATGTTCAGGGTATGGCCGTGGTGAAGGCGTTCGGGCTTGGGGACCGCTCCAACAGGGCGGTGGACGAGGCCATCGAAGCCTGCCGCGCCAGCAACACCGATCTGGAGCGTTCCTTCTCCACGTTGGCCGCAGCCTACCAGCTGGTGTTCAAGGTGGCGGCGTTCGGCGTGCTCCTCTCTTCGGGGCTGCTGTACCTGAGCGGCGATATGGATCTGATCAAATGCCTGCTGCTCATGGTTTCCAGCTTCATGCTGTACGCGCACATCGAAATGATGGGCAGCGTTTCCGCGCTGTCCCGCGTCATTTCCGTAGCGCTGGATCGCATGGAAGCCCTGAAGAATGCCCCGCTTCTGGACGAGCGCGGGGAAGAGTTCGTGCCGGAGTCCTTCGACATCCGCATGGAGGATGTGGTGTTTTCCTACGACGGGACGCGCCTCCTCGAAGGGATCAATCTTGTGATCCCGCAGGGGACGACCACCGCGATCGTCGGGCCTTCCGGCAGCGGCAAGACGACCCTGTGCAGCTTGATCGCCCGGTTCTGGGACGTGCAGGAGGGCAGGGTGCTGTTCGGCGGGCGCGACGTGCGGGAATACACCTGCGACGGCCTGCTGCGCAACATCAGCATGGTGTTTCAGAACGTATACCTGTTTGAGGACACCATCCTGAACAATATCCGCTTCGGCAAGCCCGACGCCACGATGGAGGAAGTCCGCGAAGCCGCGCGCAAGGCCCGCTGCCATGACTTCATCATGGCTCTGCCCGAAGGGTATGAGACGCCCGTGGGCGAGGGGGGCGTATCGCTTTCCGGCGGGGAACGGCAACGCATTTCGCTGGCCCGCGCCATGCTGAAGGACGCGCCCGTGATCATCTTGGACGAGGCCACGGCCAGCGTGGACCCCGAAAACGAACGCCAGCTTCAGGAAGCCTTTGAAGCCCTGACCCGCGACAAGACGGTCATCATGATCGCGCATCGTCTTTCCACCGTGCGCAAGGCGGATCAGATCCTCGTGCTCGACAAGGGGCGGATCATCCAGCGCGGGCGGCATGAGGAGCTTATGGAGCAGGGCGGCCTCTATGCGGACTTCATCCGCATCAGGGAACAGGCTGTCGGCTGGTCGCTGTGAGCTTGGGCAATGCTTGGAAGGGGTAGAAGCCTCCCCCCGGTGAGCCGCCTTCTGTTTTATCTTTAAACGTAACTGGGCTTCCGCCAACCAAAGAGAGAAGGCAGACGGCCGAAAAGAACGCATGGAACCTCGCCCAGCGTGGACGGATAAGCCGGTTCCGGTTGAAGGGAACGGCATAAACGGGTTTGCCGGGCTTTTCGCTAACAGGGAAGAAGGGGCGATGCTCCCATCGGATAGGCAACGCGGGCCTGACGCGGCGCGACGTTGAAAATCTGATGGGGGCTTTTTTCGGGAAAATTTCATTCGGTTAAAGTGTACGGGCCGTTACCTCCACCGGGAATTTGGAGCAGATCATGTCTCTCCAGTAAATAACGGGTACTCTGCTGATGTGTCGTAAACGTGGCAACCCGTAGCCCCCGATACGCTACCGGGTATTTGGTCGGCGTGGACAAAAAACGCAGATTGGTGGAGATTGAGGGGGTAAGGAAAAACGCCCTGTTCCCGTCAAGGGTATGGAATATGCCGTGGGGTGCCGTATGGTACACAAAGATTTGATATACGAGATACTTTCTGTTGTTGAGGAAATACCGGAAGGGTGTGTTGCCACGTACGGCCAGATTGCGCGGCTGATCGGCAGGGACAAGAACTCCAGGCTGGTGGGAAAGGTCCTGAGCATGGCGGAATATTATGGTGACTATCCGTGTCACAGGGTCGTCAATCATGCGGGGCGTCTTGTACCCGGATGGCTGGAACAGCGTCTTTTACTGGAAGCGGAACAGGTCGTCATGAAGGACGACAGGCATGTGGACTTGAAAAAATGCCGATGGGATTACTGAAAAGGAGGGGACGGTGAACCGCATAACGTACCACACAACGCCCTTGGGACGGGTCATGCTTGCGGCGAAAGGCGATGCTCTTGCCGGACTCTGGATTGAAGGCCAGAAGTATTTCGCGGATGGCTTGAAAGGGGAAGCCCGGGAACAGGACGATTTCCCGGTGTTCGTTCAGGCCAAGGAATGGCTCGATCGGTATTTTGCCGGCGAGAAACCTCGTATATCAGAGTTGAAGCTTGAGCCGGCAGGAAGTGAATTCAGGAAGGCGGTATGGGAAGCCCTCTGCCAGATTCCTTATGGCGAAGTCGTAACCTATGGGGAGCTGGCCCAAAAAATGGCCGTACTCCACAATAGAGAACGGATGTCCGCGCAAGCGGTAGGCGGCGCAGTGGGGCACAATGCCATTTCCATCATCATTCCTTGCCATCGTGTCGTCGGGGCTAACGGAAGTTTGACAGGCTATGCCGGTGGGATCGATAAAAAAATAAAACTGCTGACCCATGAGGGGGCATATTCGAAAAGCTTTTTTGTGCCGAAAAAGAGTACCGCCCCATAACCCACTGGCTTCGCGCTATGCTGTCATCCGCATCCCGAACCATGCCGATCCCCACAGCCCGCTGTTCATGTCGGTGAAACGGCGTACGGGGATGCGTTCGAGCAGCTTCCGGTGCGGGCCTTCATAAAAGGCTTCCCGGAAAGCGGCGCACTCGGTCACGAGGGGGTTGCGGAGGGCTATGCCGCCGGTGATGAACAGCCCGCCCGTGCAAAGCGTGGACAACGCCCAGTTCCGGCAGGCCCGGGCGTAGAAACGGGCGTACCAGCGCAGCGTCCCGGTTTCGCTCCCGAACGCTTCGGCGGCGATTTCGTGAGCCTCCCGGCGTTCTCCGGTGAGAAACAGATGGAGCAGGCGAAGCCCGCGCCCTGACAGTACATCATCGCCGCTCAAGCAGGCGAGCCCGAGTTCCCGCGCCGCGAAATCCTGAAACGCCTCCTCCTCTTTGCCGATGAAAGGAAATATGACATGCCCTCCCTCGGCTGGAAGGGGGAGCCATGAGCCGTGGCTGTCCCGGATGAGCGAGGCCGTGCCCAGCCCCGTGCCTGCGCCGATGATGCCGATGGGCCCGGCGGGACGGGGGCCGGGAGCGCCGAGCACGCAATGGGCGCTTGAACCGGCTTCGGTCAGGCATGCGCAGGCTTCCGCCGTGAAATCGTTGATTATCCGGCAAGAGCGGATGCCGTACCGCTCCCCGGCGTCGGTCAGATCCACTTCCAGAGGCGCGTTGGTCAGCCGGGCTTTCAGCGGATCGGCGACGGGGCCAGCCATGCCGACGACGAACGCATCGGCGGTGCGGGGATGCCGATACAAGGCCGTTCCGCAGGCGCTGATGAGTGCGCCCGTGTCCGGGAGTTCCGCCGTTTTGCGCTTGCCCATGCGGTGCAGGGAGAGGATCCCCTTGTCCAGCGTGAACCCGGCAAAACGGCAATTGGTGCCGCCGAGATCGACGGCCATAATGTACGGCATGGGGCCTCCTTTTGGGATTGCCGTGGCAACCCCGAAGCATAAAGGGAAGTATGCCAGCTGATGCGGGCCGGAGACAAGCGGGTAGAAAGTGCCCCCTGATGGGGGCGGGTGGGCATCTCAAACAGGCGGGCACCCCGTAACGATACGGAATGCCCGCAAAAGAGGGCCTGTGGCGGGCTGAAATCTTCCGCAACGGGAGCCCCCGGGTTGCTCGGGACCCTTTAGGGCTGTTCGCTGCCGCTCGGCTCCGCCGCTTCGGACGGCATGTGTTGCTGCCGGTTGAGCAGGGACGCGTAGGCTTGTTCCGCGTTGTAGCTGCTGCGGACCAGCGGGGCCGAAAAGACGAAGGGGATGCCCAGTTCCCGCCCCTTTTGGGCATAGCTTTCGAAGATGCCGGGATGGACGTAGCGCTCCACGGGATGGTGCTTCTGGGACGGGCGCATGTATTGCCCGATGGTCACGATGTCGCATCCCGCGGCGGCGAGATCGGCCAGTACGCCGAGTACTTCCTCATCCGTTTCCCCAAGCCCGACCATCAGGCCGCTCTTGCTGACGCGCCCGGCTTCCTTGACGCGGCGCAGGAGCTCAAGGCTCTGCTGATAGTCGGCCTGAGGCCGGATGCGGCTGTAATGCGCGGGAGGGGTTTCCACATTGTGGTTGATGATGTGGGGCTCGGCGTCCATGACGGTTCGCAGGGCCTCGCGGCTGCCGCGAAAATCGGGGATGAGCACTTCGATGGTGGGGCAGGTTTCGCCGCTGTCCCGGATAGCCCGGATGGTTGCCGCGAAGTGGGCCGATCCGCCGTCCGGCAGGTCGTCCCGCGTCACGGACGTCACCACGGCATGGCGCAGGCCGAGGGCCGCCGCTGCCTTGCCCACGCGGGCGGGCTCTTCGGGGTCGGGCGCGTGGATGATGCCGCCGCCGATGTTGCAGAAGGCACAGTTGCGGGTGCAGGTGTTGCCGAGGATGAGGAACGTGGCGGTCTTGCGTGAGAAGCATTCGAACATGTTCGGACACTTGGCGCTGTGGCAGACCGTGTGCAGATCAAGCCCTTCCACGAGGGCGCGGGTATCGGAGAAGGTGTGGTTGCAGGGCAGCTTAACACGGAGCCACGGGGGGATCCGCAAAGAGGGTTTGGAATTCTCGGGTGCAGACATCTTTGACCTCCTGCATGGAAAGGGAATCGTCGCCGCACTCGCGGGACAGGGATGTGGCCTCGGCATCGTGGAGGCCGCACAGGGTAATGGCGCTGAAAAGGGAAAGATCGTTCCCCACGTTGAGCGCGAAGCCGTGGAAGGACACCCAGTGGCGCACGCACATGCCGAGCGAGCACAGCTTGCGGTTGCCGATCCATACGCCGGGGCGGCCTTCCCAGCGGGCGGCCTCGACCCCGAACGCGGCGGCGGAGCGGATGACGATTTCTTCCAGCGTGCGGACGAAACCGTGCAGCCCGTTCGTGCGCTTGCCGACGCGGAACACGGGATAGGCTACGAGCTGGCCCGGAAAATGGCAGGTGATGTTGCCGCCGCGATCTGTCTTGACGATTTCGACGCCGCGGGCCGCCAGTTCCGCCCGGCCGAGGAGCAGGTTCTCCTCGCCGCCGTGACGTCCGAAGGTGATCACGGGCGGGTGCTCCACCAGAAATAACGTATCTTCTTCGCCTTGCCGTACGCGCTCATGGCATTCGAGCTGAACGGCCAGCGCTTCGCTGTAGGGCATCACGCCCAGATCGACGATGTTCACATTGCCTTGCCTGCGTTACGTAAGTGCCGTTGCACGGAAACGGCCGAGGCCCGCCGCCCTTTCCATGCGTCTCTTAGTGTCACGGGATGACCTGCAATAATCCTCGTATGGTGTCAATATGCCCGGGCAACATCTTATCGGAGAAATGAAGGCAAGGCCGTTTTTATGTGCATGGAACATACGGCTCCATTCTTTCTCATAGTGCCCGGAGCGGGTTTCACGGTATGTATAAAAGCGGATTCCGTCGGGGCATGATACGCATCGTGTCGCGTGATGGTTGCGGAAAGGCCGCCGGAAATGGGCCTGACGGGAACGGATGGTGCACGTTTCCGTTTTTTTTCGAAGTGACGTTGACCGAATGCGCCGTGTTTCGTATACAAAAAGAAAAAACCTGTCGTCTTCATCAATGAGGAGATCGCCCATGCGGTACGTGTATCTGTTTCATGAAGGCAATGCGCGGATGAAGGAGCTTTTGGGCGGCAAGGGGGCCAACCTTGCGGAAATGACGAACATCGGCCTGCCGGTTCCCTGCGGCATGACGATCACGACGGATGCCTGCCGGGAGTATTACAACAACGGCAAGAAGTTGCCGGAAGGGCTCGTCGAAGAGGTCACACGGAATCTGAAGGCCATCGAGGAGGAGGCGGGCAAGCGCTTCGGGGACGAGGATGATCCCTTGCTGCTCTCGGTCCGTTCCGGTGCGGTCTTCTCCATGCCCGGCATGATGGACACCATCCTGAACCTCGGCCTCAACGCCGCCACGTTCAAGGCGCTGGCCAGGCATACCGGAAACATGTGGTTCGCCTGCGACACCTACCGGCGGTTTATCCAGATGTTCTCGGATGTGGTCATGGAAATCCCCAAGGACAAGTTCGAGCATATCCTGCAGGAGCAGAAGGCCGCGCAAGGCGTCACGCAGGATCAGGAGCTCAGCGTCGAGTCGCTGCTTGCCGTCATCGATAAGAGCAAGGCGCTGTATCGGCAGGAAATCGAAGAAGATTTTCCGGAAGACGTGACGCGGCAGCTTTTCCTGTCCATTGAGGCGGTGTTCCGCTCGTGGAACAACCACCGGGCCATCGTCTACCGCAATCTGAACAAGATCGACCACAATCTGGGGACCGCCGTCAATATCCAGACAATGGTCTTCGGCAACATGGGCGAAGACTCGGGCAGCGGCGTGGCCTTCTCGCGCAACCCTTCCACCGGCGAGAGGAAGCTGTACGGCGAATACCTGATCAACGCGCAGGGCGAGGACGTGGTGGCGGGCGTGCGCACTCCCCGGCCCATCGCCGAACTCGGCGAGGATATGCCGGAGATTTTCGAACAGTTCCGGTCCATTGCCGAGAAGCTTGAGCGACATTATCGGGACATGCAGGACATTGAGCTGACCATTGAGCGCGGCAAGCTGTATATCCTCCAGACCCGGAACGGCAAGCGTACGGCGCAGGCGGCCCTCAAGATCGCGCACGACATGGTGGGCGAGGGGTTGATCGACAAGAAGGAAGCCCTGTTGCGCATCGATCCGGAGCATCTGGCCCACGTGCTGCACCGACAGATCGATAGTTCTGCGGACCTCACGGTGCTTGCCGCCGGATTGGCGGCCTCTCCGGGCGCGGCGTTCGGATCCGTGGTGTTCGACGCCAACGAGGCCGAGCATTTGGGGCGTATCGGCTCCAAGGTGATTCTGGTGCGTGTGGAGACGACGCCGGACGACATCCACGGCATCGTGCAGGCACAGGGCATCCTGACCAGCCGGGGAGGCATGACCAGCCACGCGGCGGTCGTGACCCGTGGCATGGGCAAGCCGTGCGTGTGCGGTTGCGAGGCCGTCAAGGTCGATTATGAGCAACAACTGTTCACGGTCGGTTCGACAGTCGTCAGGAAGGGTGAGCTTATTTCCATCGACGGGACCACGGGGCAGGTCATTTTGGGGGCCGTGCCGTTGAAGGACCCGGAACTTTCCAAGGAATACCAGACGATTCTGGAATGGGCGGACGAGGTGCGGACGTTACAGGTCCGGGCCAACGCGGACACGCCGGAAGACGCGGAAAAGTCCCGCAAGTTCGGTGCGCAGGGCATCGGCCTGACCCGTACCGAGCACATGTTTATGGCGCAGGAACGGCTTCCCTACGTCCAGAGGATGATTTTGGCGACGACCACCGAGGAGCGCATGGGTGCGCTCCTGCCGCTCAGGATCATGCAGGAGAACGATTTTTACAGCATCCTCAAGGCAATGCACGATTTGCCCGTGTGCATCCGGTTGCTGGACCCGCCGCTGCATGAATTCCTGCCGAGCTTGGAAAAGCTGCTGGTCGAGACGACCGAGCTTCGGATACGCAAGGACAATCCGCAACTTCTGGAAGAGAAGGAGCGCCTTCTCGCGCAGGTGGTCAAGTTGCACGAGGCCAACCCCATGATGGGGCATCGCGGCTGCCGCCTTGGGATCACCTATCCCGAAGTCTACGAGATGCAGATGCACGCCATTTTCAACGCGGCGTCCCGCCTGACGCGGGACGGGTACACCGTGTTGCCGGAAATCGAGATTCCGCTGACCATCAGCAAGGCGGAGATGGAGATCCTGAAGGGGCGGTGCGACCGGATCGCCAGGGAGTGCATGGAGCTGCACCGCGTTTCCTTCACCTACCTGTGCGGGAGCATGATCGAACTGCCGCGCGCGGCCCTGCTGGCCGGGGAAATCGCGGAGTCGGCGGAGTTCTTCAGCTTTGGGACCAACGACCTCACGCAGACATGTTTCGGGTTCAGCCGTGACGACGCCGAGGGCAAGTTCCTCCCGGCCTATATTCACCAGCATATCCTGAAGGACAACCCCTTTGCCGTGCTCGACCGCGAGGGCGTGGGCCGTTTGATGCGGATTGCGGTGGAAGAAGGCCGTAAGGCGCGGCCGGATCTGATGATCGGTATTTGCGGCGAACACGGCGGCGACCCCAGTTCCGTTGAGTTCTGCCACGAAATCGGTTTGGATTTGGTAAGCTGCTCGCCGTACCGCATCCCCATCGCCCGCCTTGCCGCCGCGCAGGCGGCCTTGAAGCATCCCCGCCCGGTGGGGTGAGTGCGTTTTTGAAGGAACCGGGGGGAGGGAAACCCTTCTGGAGAAGGGT